>ERZ779647.47-NODE-47-length-41516-cov-2.80862_pt1 | contig 41516 bp, 36 predicted proteins | sample MGYA00511479_ERZ779647 | MGnify/ENA primary metagenome ERZ779647 (study PRJEB29588, sample SAMEA2162259) | human gut metagenome | biome: human gut; feature: human-associated habitat; material: faeces | place: Denmark | collected 2008/2010 ...
GGAGTAGTACTACTACTTAACCAACTCATCTCTCTTATCTACATCTTCTAACTATTCTTACTCCACTACTATTATCTCACTCTATTGTCTACTCTACTATCTAGCTTAACGAGGAGCCTTAGCGACCCTTCCGAGCATTGATGTTGTCAATACTAGTAATAGTCTTGATACTATTGATGTTATTTGTTGGTGTTGTTGTATGAGCTTCTTCCTATTGTCTACGACAATAGTCATCGTTGTTCAGGTAACCTAAAATACTGTACTATCGTACGTATTTTATCTAAGGTACGCACGCACGTAAATAACCAGATTCGTATATATATATATAATATATATATACTCTCTTCCAAAGAACGTGCGCACGTGCTAGAGTTAGTATTATTTATCGTACTTAGACATCTGACTAACTAGTTTACTTATTAATCCTTTTAGTCTTTTGTCTATCTCTAAGACTTCACCTCTTACTTTATTAACAGTGTTAATAAGAGGTTGAGTTTCTATTGTCTCACTAGTACTATCGCTATAAGTGACTTTTACTATTCCCTTATCTATTAGATTCACATCTATTATATCCTTTACTTTTTCTATTTCCATATTATTTTAATTTATAAGTTGGTTAGCTTCGCTTATCAGTTGTAGCATTTCGCTTATCAGGTGACTAGTGTCGTTTCCGAACCTAAGTAGCTTTGCCGAATGGCTATGCCGGATGGCGAGCACAAGTCGAGAGTATTGTCGAACACGTGCCGAATGGTGTATTCTTAGTTTAGTAGGAGAGGTTTCTCTCTCCTACGTAACTGGTTAAGCAGCATCCTCTGCATCAGGCTGATATTTAGCCAACACGCCTGCCACGAGCATTTCGCCCGCAAGGGATAACGTACGCATACTTAATTCGTACGGGAAATACTCGTAGCGGTCATGCTCATTGACACGCTCTTCCTTAGCCATTTTACTGGCATAAGGATTCACGAACACTTCACCCTGCGCAAGCACGTGACCTAGCACGCTGATACGTGCTTTCTTAAAGATTACGTGCAGCACTGGCAGCGGTGCAGTCATAACAGCATTGGCGAGCATCGGCTCACCCTGTCCTTTGAGAATTGCACTAAGCTGAATACGAGTGGTAAATATATTACGAGTTGTAGACTCGATATAAGCACCACTAGCAGCATCTTTCACAAACTGTGGAAGATTGCGATTAACAACAACGGTTAATGCACCAGCATAACGACTACTATTGTCGATGATGTTGGTAATCATCAGACTGTCATGATTCTCGAAATCAGGACGGTCAAGCAACAGACGAGTAATATCGTCTGCGTCCTGTCCTTGATACTCGGATAGGTCAACTATACGAGCGTCAATAGCTTCATCAGCAGTTTCATCAGCGTTAACTGTTTCAGCGTTAGCACTTGCTGCATCAGCAGCTTCTTTTGCAGTTTTTGCAGCTGCTTCGGCTGCCAATCTAGCAGCATCACTTGCATTTCTAGTTCCCATAATACAAATAAATTAAATGATTTATAAACTGTCGGCAACTGTTCAACCAATGTGTATCCCGACAACACGCACAATGGCAATATGTTTAAAGTCATTTGATTTGATAGTAACTGCAATATGTTTATAGTCATTTGGTTTGATTAAGCAAATAGTTCTTTTACTATATCATTTATATTCAATATCAACACTAATACTACTAATAGTATTAGATAACTATTCACATGCTTATCATACAACTTAATGTAACTTAGATGTATGAATACTGGCACACCTAGCATACTTAACGCTAAGTGTACCACTTTAATCCTATCACGAGTACTCATACGTATCTAGTATAATAACGTGAACAAAATTGTTCATAAGTCTCACCTGCACGACCGTGCGCTCTCCAATCACTCTTCTGCTTATTAACAACAGAACGATAAGTAGCAGTAGTCATAACCACTGCTATTAATAACAATAATAAGAATAGCATATAATTTGTTTTTATTAGTTAATAAAAAGGGTGAGTTAATCTCACCCTTGGTTTCTATCGCACAAAGAACTTCCTAGCTAAGAAGTTAGGAAGTTCTCTCTTCGGAACGAAGACTTCATCTTCGTTCTCCCAAGTCGAACCCTGTTCGCTCATGAACAAGGTTCTTACCTCTAGTCCATTAGACCAGAGCTTAACTACGATATGTGTAGTCTCGTAGTTAAGCTTGTTTTCAGCTAACTCATCTGTTAGCTGAATTAATTGGCGACAAACTTTATCGCCAATATTTTCTAACCATATTACTTTCATTATTTATATCTTTAGTAATTAATAATCAATAGCAATATGTTTAAGGTCATTTGGTCTTGACAGGGGGTATTGGAATTGGTTTGAAGTAGGGGGCGGTGAGTGGTAGGAGCTTCGTCTCGATAAAAATATACTCATGAAAAATATTATTTTGTGGAGCAGAGCCAACAGTATCATTTCTAATTCTCTTTCTTCTAATAGCCCCAATCCTATTTCTAAGTTCATTATTAGTCCTATTCCTAATTCTATTTCTAACAGTAGTTTCAGTCCTATTTCTAAGTCTATATACATTAGTTAGTTCTAATAGTATTTCTAATTCCCTTCTGTATATCTATTGTTGTTAGTAGTCTAACTCTTCTTATAGAAGAATTATCCTATTAGTTAGTCCTGTTAGTCTAATCAATTCCTTTAAGTCCTTAATTGGTCTTACTTATATTATATAGTATTAGTTGTCTATTGGGTCTTATTGTGTATTACCTTTCTCCTCTTCTATCGAAGAGTTAGAAGGTTTAGCATTAGGATTGTAAAAATAGAATGGTAAGATTTAGTCGATATTTTAGTTAAGTAGTGGACTTGTATTAGAGTGTGTACTAATGTGAACTAGTGTGAATGGATGTGAATTATATAGCGAATACAATTCTAAAGGTTTTTTAACGAGTTAGATATTGATAGTACGAATATTATTCGTATACTTGTACTATTAATGACTGGTGCATATATTACTCTTAGTAATGCTAGTCAACTTAATTAATAGTATTAACAATCTAATTAAAGTAATCATGTTACATTTAGAGAACAAAACTAAAGGAGAAACTTTCCTAGTTCCTCAACACATTGGAGAAATTGATTTCAAATATGTTTCTGACCGAGTTAAAGATATAACTCCGTTTAAGCATTTTGGTATTGTCGCTATTATTCAGACTGCTAAACTTCGTGAGATTATCAATCCTGATTTAAAGGGTACTGGTAGTACTAGATTTATATTAGTTAAGACTAACTATGCTGATGATGTTAAGGAAGAAGATAGAGCTATGCTTAATCGTTTCTTATATGTTGCTCCATCTGATGTATTTACTGGCATAGATTGTAATCCTCGCAGTAACGAACTTACTCCTTATAATCTTGCTGAATTTATTCGTGGCGACCAAGACTTAAATCTTAGTATTGCTCGTGGTGAGATATTCCGTAAAGTTGGAAGTGGTTCTGTTATTAGTTTACTTGGTACAGAAGTGAATCCTGTTACTACTGAAAAGAAAGGAGATAATGGCAAGTTGATTACTACTATTGCCGAAACAGTAGTTTGTATTGGCTATAAGATTGTCCGTCTTACTGATATTCAAGGTCAGAACTCTGTCGAAGGTCTTATTCCTAGCGGTAAACCTCAAAAGTTTATAGTAGCTACTAACTTACTAAATATATAAACTAGATGCCTTCTATTGATTTAAAAGAGAAAAAGGAGTTATTAGTAACTCGTCCTGATATTATTAGTTTATTAGGTGTTACACCTCTTGAAGCTGAAATAATAGATGATATTATAGATAATATCGAAGACCAAATTATTGATAGAATTAAAAGTCTACAACGAGTTTCAATTCCTTTTATTGGTGGATTTATTGTTAATGAAGCCAAGTTAGATGCAATAGAACATCATCCTGTAATGAAGGCTAAAAGGCAAGAACTTACTAATGAAGAATATTGGAAATTTAAAAAGAGCTTAGTTGCTACTCGAATGGCTCAACGTAGTAAATTTAGAAGTAGAACTTCGATAATATCTCGAACTGTTAGACTTAATCGTAAGTTAGCCGCAAGGAAACTTAGAGAGTTTAATCAAGATGAGAGGTCTTTTAAATTATATATGTACTTCTTTAGTAAGATGAAGCCAGTTAATGATTCTGATTACTATATTGAACTAAGAAATAATAAAGGTTATGATTACGAAGATTGCCCCTTTGGATTTAACAGGTATGATTAGCGTTGACGAGCAAGGTTATCCCTTTGCTCCTAACGTTTATCAGATACAGGATAAAGATGTAAGAGAGTTATATCTTCGTGATACTAGTGAAGATAAACTTCGGTATCTTAAAGAAGCCGGAGTTATTTTTTATCTAGCCGACCCTAAGTCTCCACCTAATCAAATGGGATATAGTCGTCCAGAAGCCTTAGCGTCTGCTAGGGCTAATTACGCTCTTCTAATGATTGGCAACCCGATGCTCTTATTCTTCGTCTTGTTGATAGATATCATGAAGATAAGATGGGCGTTGCAGGCGAAGCTCTTGAAACTATTCTTAGAGCAGTTCATAATAGTTCTCGTGCAGCTAATATACTTAGTGAACAACTTACTAATAAACTTAATGCAGGTATGCAAGCTGAAGATACTTTACCAGTTATTGATTTGATAACTAAGCTAAATGGTATTATTAATATCATTCCTAATCAGATTAAATCTTTAGGTGAAGCTAAACAAGCTGCTGCTCTTGAAATAGAACAGAAGAAAGCTCGTGGTGGTAAAGTAGTTACTAGTTCTATGTCTGCTAAAGACGCTAGTGATTTGGAAGCTCAAGTAGAAGCTCAAAAGAGAGAGCTAGGATTGGTAAGTGATAGCATTGTTAACACTCCTTTACGGGGGAAATACGAAAGTACAAAATGATACCAGTTAAGCCTGAATATAAGCAAACTAAGTTATACTTTGATGAACCTACTCATAAGTATACTGATAATTGTGGTAATTCTTATATTAGTGCTACTACTATTATTCATTCGTATGTTCCTGAGTTTGATTCTAATTATTGGGCTAAGTACAAAGCTAAAGAAGAAAACACTTCTATCAAAGATATAAAGAATCAATGGGATAAGATAAGAGATAAGGCTTGTGATATGGGTAATGTCTATCATAATAGTTTTGAAGATGGTATTCGTCAGAATAGTAAGTTCTTTAATGCTATTAAATATCTGAATAAACAAGAAAGTAAACAAATGGTTACTGTTGCTGATTTAGATATTGTTGATAGCCATGTAAGACTTCTCGATGTTGATGCTTTCATTGAACATACTGAAAACAAATATCCTGAAATATATAAAGTATTTAAGTTCTATACTGAACGAGATTATAAGATATATTCAGAGATAGGAGCATTTCTTCCTAAGTATCTTCTTAGTGGAACTATTGATATACTTCCTATTCGTGAAGATGGTTTTGTTATTCTTGATTGGAAAACTAATCGTACAGGTCTTAGATTTCAAGCAGGATACTATAAGAAAGATAAAACTGTTCGTCCAGTACAAGAAACAGATGAATGGGTTCATAAGCCCAAAGATGTTCTACTTCCACCATTTGGTGATCTACCTAATTGTAATGGTACTACTTATGCTTTGCAGTTAAATCTATATGCTAAAATGGTTCATCTTATTACTGGTTTGCCTTGTCGTGGTTTAGCTCTTTGTCATATTGAAGTTCCATTTGTTCTTAACCAATATGGTAGACCTCAAAGATTTAAAGACGGTTTTCATATTGATGAAAGTAAAAGTGAAACAGCTAAGTGGTATAAGATTCCTAGATTAGAACCTGAAATAGATACTATGCTTAATATCCGTTATCAAACTGTTAATGGAAGTCAGAAACAACAAATGAATTTATTTGTATAATATAAATGTAATATCATGTCTAAATATAATAATTTATTAATAGATAGGTGTCGTACTGTTGATTGGAGAAAGACACTAGAGAATAAAGGTTATTCTTACTTTGATAAAGGTAAGTATAATCTTAATCTTATTGGTGTTCGTTCCAAAGAACATGGTAATGAGTTTAATGATGTTTTTATAATTGATTATTGGACAGCTAATGGTAAGAGATATACTCCTATATATCCTTGTACTACTGACCCTGGTTATAAAAGTCTTACTAATCCTGTTAATATTAAAGGTTGTGCAATTCTAGTTCCTGGTCAGTATCGTGGTTGTTTTAAGAAAGGTTATCATAAGGGACAATATCTTGCTCTTGTTCAACATAAACCTGTCAAAGTATTCCGTGATGCTAATAAAGACTTTTATCTTGATTGTGATGAATCGACAATAGAAGAAGGAATGTTTGGTATTAATATTCATAAAGCAGGTGAATCGAGTATTGTTGTTGATGGTTGGTCTGCTGGTTGTCAAGTTCTAGCTAGAAGTATGGATTTTAGAGAACTTATGAATATAGTTAACTTAGCAATTCCTTTGTGGGGCGATGTATTTACTTATACGTTGTTAGAAGAAAAAGACTTAATAATATGAAACTAAAGAGTATTGGAATAGGACTATTAATAGTAGTAATCCCATTTGTTATAATTGGAGTATTAAACAATTTTGTTTTTAATAAGGAAAATGTAGAAGTCCCGCTTATCGTTCCTGATACTATATATCAGGAAATAAAAACAAAAAGAGATAGTTTACAACTAGTAATAGATTCTATTCTCAATACTCTTAATAATACTAATCAGTATGAGAAAGAATTTGATAAAGCAATTAGTGATACTGATAGTATTGCTATTCTCGAACGCTTCATATATCTTGTGTCAAAACCAATCGGAGTTGAGAATCCAAAGGTTGGAGACGAAGGTAGATAGCTTACAGCAATCATACTCCTTTACGGGGGATGGCGGAGCGAAGCGACGCCTAGATAAAGAAGTATTAAGAATAGCCAATGCAAAGTTAATACTTTCAGAAGAGTATAAAAGTCAATATGAATCCTACAAGAAGTTATACGAACTAAAAGTTAGAGATAGCTACTTGCAGGATTCTATTATATCTAAGCAACGTGAAGAAATAAAGAGGATAACAATACTAGGAAATCAAGCTATTGTTAATCTTAATAAGGAATATAATAAGTCTAAAAAGTATAAGAAGCAACGTAATGGATTCATAGCTAGTACAGGTGTGCTAGCTATTCTTGTTGTTATACTATTAAAATAACTAATTGTGAATTATGCAGCTAAGTGAATATCCCTTTTATCAATTCTATTACGAAGAAGATAAAGGAAAGAAATATAAGCACGCAAGAGACTGTGGATATAAAGACCCATTCGACCATTTCTTAATAGGAGAAAGCGGAGGATTCTTAATGAATATTGACCCACATAAGCGTTTTGTTAATACAGACCTTCTACGTCCTGCTGCTATTACTTATGAAAAAGAAGGAGTTTATACTAAGTTTGCAGTAGATAGTATGCCTCATATAAACTTTCGTAAACAGGAAACTCTACGTAGACTTGTTGGTTTTAAAGCTCCATGTCTTATGGATACTAGAACTGGTGAGATAGAAGATGTCTATATTACTGGTGAACATTATAATTTTATTAATTATGGTCGTATTCTTAAACTAGATACTAAAACACTTCGAGTAGAAGAAGGTAAGGTTACTGGTCGTAAGATAAGAGGATTCCCTAGATTCATTGATTGTCAGTGGTGGTACTTCTTAATCAAACAGTTTTGTCGGGAGAATGGTTTGTTCCTTATTAATGATAAGACAAGACGTGGCGGATTTAGTTATATGGAAGCTATTGGTTCTGCTAACTTTATCAATCTTACTCCTAACCGTGCTGTTATTCATGCTGCTAGTGATAATAAGTTCTTAGTTCAATCAGGAGGTCTATCTGACTTTATGAAGAAGCAAATTATCTTCTATGAATCTAATACTCCTTTTGTTAGAGGTATAGCTAAGATTGATGCTAGTGATTTTATCTTAGGTTATAAAGACCCTAGTACAGCTATTATAGATGATAACAGTTGGAATAGTGCTTGTATATCTGTATCTACTAAGAACAATCCTTCCGCTGCTGTTGGTAAAGATGCCGGAGAAATCAAGTGTGAGGAAATGTCAGAGTTTGAGAACTTCGATGATTTCATGGATGTAACTGAACCTACTCTAAAGACTGGTTCTGTTACTACTGGTTTTCTTAATGCTTGGGGTACTGCTGGTAAAGCTAATGCAGGTTGGGTAACATTTGAGCAAAACTTCTATGACCCTAGAGGTAGAAACTTTATGGCATTTGAAAATGTATGGGATAAAGATAGTAGACCGGAAGTATGTGGTTACTTTAAACCTTATTGTTGGGGACTTGAAGGTTATAAGATTGGCGATGATAATCAAATCGCTACTCTTACTTCTCTTGATGATGATGGTAATTCTGATATAGCTCTTGGTTTTCAAATAGCAGAAGAAGAACGTGCTGCTGAAAAAGCTAAGAGTAAATCATTCGCTAAGTTTATTAGTTATTGTGGGCAGTATGCTAATATGCCTAGTGAATCATTTAGTTCTGTAAGTGAGAATATATTTAGTAGTGAGATATTAGATGAATGGGAGCAAGAACTAAAGATGTCTAATAAATATAACTTCTATATAGATGGTAAGTTTGTAGAATATGATTCGGATAACTTCGAGTTTATTCCTAATGAACGCATTGCTGCTACTGGTGGTGTATTTAAGAAGGATTACTTTGATTATATTAAGAATGTTCCTCGTCACTCTAATGAAGACCCTGAAGGTTGTATTCGTAAATGGTTTAATCCAATTAAAGTAGAATACATAGATAAAAAGACAGGTCAGCTAACTAAAGGTACTCCTCCGGGAATATATAGTATTAGTTATGACCCTGTTGGTATTGATAAGGATAAGAAAGAACTTACTAATAAACATTCACATAATAGTATTAAAGTTTGGATGAATCCTTGTATATATAATGGTTATCGTCCTAGATTATGTGCTGTGTATTATGGTCGTCCTGATGAATTAGAGAAAGCAGATAGAATCTGTTATTACTTCGCAATTACATATAATTGTCTTGGTACAACTAATGTCGAGATTAATCGTGGTGAAACAGTTAGTAATTTTAAGAAATGGAAAGCTGTTAGATACTTAGGTTATCATCCGGTTCATTTATGGGATACTAATATTAATACTAAGAAGATTAATACTATTGGTTATGATATTAGTAGTGAAACAGTTAAACTTGATGGTCTCCGAATGTTAAAGGAAATGTTGTATTCCCCCATAGGGAAGTTCGAGGACGGTCGTGATATGCTTGTTCTTCATACTATATATGATTATCAGTCTATACTAGAGTTAAAGAAATGGTCTAATACTGGTAACTTTGACCGTGTATCTGAAATGATTGTTCGTGGTATTGAATGGGCTGCTAATGATAAGTTTGCTAAAAAGCAGCTTGAACATAGACAGAGAGTGCAAACAGAGAAAGAAAACTTTTGGAATCGTAAACGTTATTAATTATGAGTTGGTTAACAGAAAGCAACAGGTTAAAACATTTCCTCTACGCAATCCCATGTGGATTACTAGGAATAATGTTAGTAGTAGGCTTAGCCGTAGGCATGGAATTTAAAGATAAAATGTATGGCGGTAAGTTTGATTTCTTGGATATTTTAGCTACATTGCTTGGCGGAATGATAGGATTCGTATTAATGCTAGTTATAGTAATAAGTACGGGTGCTATTAATTGGTACATTAATATAGTTATTAAACTAAGCGAATTGTTATGATTGATGCTAAGCTAAATGCTCGACTTGGGGACATGCCTAAACAGCGTGTCCCTAATTCTGAAAAGGATGAATACTGGGCTGGTAGAACAATAGATTATTGTATTGCTGCCGGACTAGCGTGTAATGATAGAACTAAGACGGAACAACTTCTTGAAATACTTCATGGAGAAATGCCTGACGAGTTCTATCGTAAAACACTTAATCCTTATAATGCTACGAAGGAGAACTTTAAAAGGTTTCCTGCTACTCTAAGGAATCTTGATATTATTAATGATGTAGTTCGTCGTTATTTATCAGAATACGTTAAGTCTCAACATGAATTTATTGTTGGTGCTAATAATCCTGAAATCATTATGGCTCGTGACGCTGCTATTCGAGAAGATATAGTTAAGCGAGCTATGTTAGCATTTCAACAAGAACTTCAAAGGAGAATACAGCAACAACAAGCTGAAAATGTTCAACTAGAAGCTCAAGGACAACCAATACAAGAGGTTGACCCTGAACAATTAGCAGCTGATGCAGAAGAGTTTGAAAAGAACTTTATTGATAATTATATAGATGAAATAAGTGCACAAGCTCAGCAACTATTAGAAGTTATTGATGATGTTCTTAATAACGAGACAATAATTCCAGTTGAGTACTTTAACTATATCGTTACAGGGGAAGTTTATAGTTTCCATACTGTTCGTGGTAAAAAGCTAGTTAAAGAATGGGTTCCAACTACTGATATGTTTCCTGTTCCTAATGGAGAGCAAATGGTATCTAAGTATGATATTGTAGCTCGTAGAATGTTGATGAGTTATAATCAAGTAATAGACCAATTCTCTGATGAACTATCAGATGAAGAACTAGAGTTTATAACTAAGTATTATAATCCTAGTACAGTTGGTGCTACTCGTACACTTAGTCTTAATGCTTATACTTATTATTTTCCTGAAAAGTGTAAGAGCTATGAGAATGATAATAGAGAGATATTTCCTTCTGATGGTTATGATTTAAGATTAAAGAACGGAGAACTCCTAGAAGTATGGCATGTTAATTGGAGAGGTTATACACAAGTTAAAATATTAAAGTACATTAATGAGGTAGGATTAGCTGATGAGATGATTGTTCCTGATGATTTTGAATTTAATCCTGAACTCGGACATATTGAGATAACTTCTGTATATAAACCACAAGTTTACGAAGGTTATCGTATAGGAGGTCAACGCTTTGGTATATATCCAGGTGGTGCTAAACCTATTCCTTTCCAATTAGATGATGATGTTAGATTGCAGTATTGTGGACTTCAAGAAGTACTTCCTCAAATGGGAAGATTCTCTATTGTAGAAATACTTACTCCATTTCAAATATTAATCAATATCTTCTCTTATCATAGAGAGATGATGATAGCTAAGAACAAGATGTTTATTCTTGTTGCAGCTAAATCTTTATTTGGAGAAGATGCAGAAGAAGCTATTTATAATATAGCAGCAGAGGGGATATTTCCTTATGATGATGCAGAAGATATTAATAGTACTAAAGCACAATCTATTAAAATGCTTGATGCTAATATATCTGGTTATATTACTGAAATATCTAATCTTATTGAATCTATTAAAGCTAGTGCTCGTGAAATGGTAGATATGACACCACAACGTTATGGACAAATAGCAACTAGTGCTGGTAAAGGTACAACAGAAGAAGCTATTATTCGTGGTTCAATGGGTACAGTTATTATTAACTATATGTTCGATAAGTTCCGTGAGGACGAATATCTAATAGATTTAAATAATTCCAAGTTAGCTTGGATAGATGGATTAGATACTTCTTACTATGATAAGTCAGATAGAAAACAATATGTCTCTCTTAATGTAAATAATCATACTCTCGGACAATACGTAATCAAAGCTAAAAACTCTGATAGAGAAACAGAGAAGTTTGAACAACTTAAAGAGTGGGCTTTCAACGCTAGTCAAAATGGAGATTTAATGTCTGCTGTTGCTGCTATTACTTCCGGTAATATATCCAGTCTTAAACTAGCTATTAATCGTTATCAAGAGATTCGTCAGAAGAACGAAGAATCACTTAGACAATTAGACCAACAATTAGAAGAAGCTAAGAATAAAGCTGCTCTTGAACAGATAGCTGCTAAGGGGGAACAAGATGCTAGGCTAGCAGAAATCAAAGGTTATTATGATTTACTTGCTAAAGGAATGGATACAGAAGCTGCTATGGCTGCTTTAGCTAATCAACCTGTGCAAACTGCTCCACAAGATAATTCTGCTGAACTATCATTGAAACAAGCTGAACTAAATGAAAAGAAACGAGCTAAGGATTTAGATATGATTAACTCTGCGTTAGATAGAGATAATGAACTAAAGATAGCTAAAGAAAATAAGAATAGATATGATAGTTCTAAGTCTAAATCTAGTTCTACTAAGAAGTGAATACTAAGTTATAATTAGCTATATACCATTCTCTATGATTCAGACGTGCCCTACGGAACTTTCCGTAGGGGTTTTCGTATCCATAAAATCGACGTAGATAGCGTTTCCTTTGCCTCTGTTGCATTTACCCTATCGAATGGATGAACTGTAAAGGAAAGCATTAAAATGCCGTGACGGGTCTTAAAATGGCTCATTCTTTTGCCCTGTATCGAACGCAAAGTTTCTGCTGATAAGATTAACTCTAGTAATACTTAAATACGAATATGGGCAATTCTAAACCTAATAATAAGAGTATTCAGACTAGTAAGAGTTTGCTTTCTCATATTATTAGATTACATTTGAGTGAAAGTAATAATCAAAACATATTTATTATGGAACCTTTTAGTAGTAATAACGATTTAGATTTAAGTACTGGTAGTATTGATACTGGCGATACTGCTAATACTGGAGGTCAAGGTACTGGCTCTGATGCTAACGGCAATCCTGCCGGACAGGGACAACAAGGTGCTGGACAAGAAGGACAACAAGGACAAGGCGAAGGTGCTAATACTGGTACTGTTGGTAATGGTGGTGAAAACCAAGAAGGACAACAGGGACAAGGAGAAGGACAGCAAGGAAGCTCCTCTACGGGGGAAGAAGTGGTATTATCAGAAGGCGATACTGTAAACATTGATGGTGTAGATTATACTATTGATGCTAACGGTAATGCTCTTGCTGCCGATGGAACTGTATTTCGTACTGCTGCTGAACTTGCTGAACTTATATCTCAAAATGGTTCTGAACCAAGTGTTCTTGAACAATTACAAACTCGTTTCGGTTCTGACTTTAAAGATGAGAATGGTAATCCTATTGTATTCGATAATAATACAGAAGGTATTGCTGCTTATGTTGATACAGTAATTCAGAATAGAATTGCAGAAGCTCAAACTGCTGCTCTTAATAATCTGTTTGAAACTTATCCGCAAGTAGAACAAGTTATTAATCATCTTAAACTTAATGGTACTCTTGACGACTTCGTAGAAATTCCTGATAGAAGTCAGATTACTGTTAGTAAAGATAACGAAGAACAACAAGCTACTTTCATTCGTGAAGAATGGAAACTTAGTGGTAAAAAAGGAGATGTAAATAAATTCATTGACTATTGTAAGAACGCCGGTATTCTTTATGATACTGCTGTTGAATCTAAAGAAGCTGTTGATAGCATTTATGAATCTCGACTTGCTGAACAGAAAGCACAAGTAGAAGCTAAAGAAGCTGCTGCTGCTGCCGAAGAGAAAGCATATTGGGATAATGTAGAAAAGACTATTAGTAAAGGCGAAGTATTAGGTTATAGTATTCCTGAACAAATTCAGTGTAACAAAGACGGAAAGAAAGTAATGCTTAGTCGCAAAGACTTCTTAAAGTACGTGTCTACTCCTGTTGACAACAAAGGTAATACGGCTTATATGTTAGACGAAGCTAAAGTTGATTCTAATGCTCGTATGCAGGATGATTTACTTAAAGCATTTCTTAGGTTTACTGGTGGCGATTATGCTAGTCTTGTCGGTATGGCTGTTAATAAGCAGAAAGTTCTATCTATTAGAACTACCGCAGCACAAACTACTGGTAAAAGGACTGTTATTATCAATAGTAAAGGTAATAATTCTAAGACAGTTGATAATGACCAACTAGTCTTGAACTAACTAAATTAAAACAAATATGTACAGATTAAGAGAAGTCGAAAGAGGTAGATATGATGATAGAGGTTACTCTAATGAGCAATCTCTTGCTGCCTTAATGATTCAAAAACCGGAAGAGATTAACAACTTCCTGACTTACACTTATGGTATGGAAGATGACCGATTCCCGCTAACTTTCCTTACAGAAGGACAAGGTGCTGCTGGTGTTCGTGATATTACTACTGTTGAGTGGACTTGGAAGACAATGGGTCGTCAGAGATTCAATGATTACATTGTTTGGGCTGATACTAATGATACTACTCCGGGTATTGGTGGTAAACCTATTAAGGTTGAATTTGCTACTGGTCTTATTATCGAACAGTATGGTTTACTTGCTCCTGATGGTAAAACTGCTGTTCGTGTAATGCGAGACCATGGTGCTGGTAGTCATGGTGGACATCTGTATTCTTTGCAGCTAAAGAATCCTGATAAAAGTGCTTATGTTGACCCTGCCAATCTTGAAAAAGGTAAGTATTGGTGTATGTTAGCTCCGTCTATTCCTGAATCTTATTCTAAGGGTAACAAGACTAATGTAATGGGTCCTGGTGTTATGAAATCCCAGCTAGGATTTAAGCGTTATAGCAAGGAAATTGCAGGTAACATTAGTAATGTTATTGTTAGCTATGCTTTCAAGACTAAAGGCGGTGGTACTGACACTCGTTGGATTAACGAAGAAATGCGTCAGTTCGATGTTCAGATGCGTATCTCTAATGAGATTGACTTGTGGACATCTCGTTACAATCGTACTGTTAATGGTACTATTGATATGAAAGATTGGGATAACGACCAACCAATTCCTGAAACTGCTGGTATGTTTGAAATCCTCGAAGAATCTAACTACGATACTTATGGTGAATACTTGCCGCTTAGCAAGCTAAAAAGAACTATTGGTGACGTAGTTGATAAAGATACTGATACTGGTTCTATGGAGATTACTCTGTATGCAGGTAAAGGTGGTATCGAAGATTTTGATATGGCTATCCGTGAAGATGTTAAGTCCGAAGGATTTATTACTCCTCTTGGAGAGAAAATGATTGGTGAAGAAGGTGGTGGTCTTACTTATGGTAAATACTTCCGTAAATATAAAACTATTGACGGGCATACTGTTACTTGTATTCATCTTCCTTTCTTGGATAAATCTCCTATTGCTGAAACAGCAAAAGCTAATGGACTTATTCATCCTCGTACTGGTTTGCCTATGACATCTCACAAACTGATGTTCATTGACAACTCTGTATATAACGGAAATCGTAATGTTCGTATGGTACGTATGAAAGGTCAGTCTTACCTTGTTGGTGTATTGAAAGGTCTTACTCCTATTCCACCGTCTTGGGGTGCTGTTCCTAGCAATTCTATATCTACGGATATTGATAAATCTCAATATGAAGTTAAGATGTCTCGTGGTCTGCAAGTAGACAGACAAGAGAAGATGTTCATGTTGGAGTGCGTACTCTAAGTTAAACAATTAAAATTGAAATTATAATGGAAGGACAAGCACCAAAAGCCGGAACATTCGGCAGTAGTCTAAATAATCCAACTAATAGCCCTAGTGCTACTACACAGGCTAAAGCTCCGGAAACTCCTAGAGAAACCTATGAACAACTTCTTAAAAAAGAAGACGGTTTAGATAGAGACTTCTTAGAAGAAAGATATATTACAATAGCTCTTGCTACTGATATTACTATTAACTCTGTTTATCGTCAAGTTAATGCTAGATATATCGTTGACCGTCATGATAGCATTGGTGGTAGTATTAATTCAGCTAGAATCTTAACTAGCAACTATAAAGAAATGGAAGCATATATGCCTTCTCTTGTTGGTTGCTCTGTTAATTCACAGGAATATATTACTCGTGTTCAACGTTGGTTCAATAGCATATCTATTCCTGTTGATGGTGAAGGAAAGAAACTTAATTGTTCTTTCCAATGGAATAAGAAAAGAGATTATCTGAACTATAAGATAGATGAAACAGAGATTATCGAAGAATATGATAATGCTGAAAAGTCTAATCCTAAACAGTTGAAAGATGCTATTGCTAAATATGTAACTAAGATTAATGCTCTTGAAGCAACTCGTTATCAATACGGACATCCTATTAAAGTAGATGATTACTTAGCATATCGTCATTGTTTACTTTATCCGATTGTAGCTAAAGACGTAGCTATTATTAGCTTCGACCCTCGTGTTAAATTCTATATTAAAGATGAACAACGAGAAAACAATCGTCTTAAACGTAATCGTATTCAAGCCAATAAAGCAAGACGTAATTATCTTGATGCTATTGATAACGATGCTAAGTTCAAAGCTATTTTCGTATGTTATTCTGCTAGTAACAAACAAGATGTATTATCCAACTTGTTACTTGATAGAACTATTCAAGAAAAGATGCTTGACGACTTTGCAATTAAAGAGCCGGAGAAATTCAACAAACTGTTTAACAATTCACAAATTGAGCTTCAAGCGTTCATTGAAGAAGCTATTGCCAAAGGTGAGCTAGTTCGTTCTGATGTTAATCAAACTGTTCTTACTCCCGAAGGTGGATTTATCGGAGCTAACATGAAAGAAGCATTAGCTTATTTCAGTAATCCCGAAAATGCTGATTATAAAAGAGCACTTGAAACTAAACTAAAATTATAATAACTATTTATTATGAAAGTAGCAGAGATACATAACGAGTTCATGCTTCTAGCTCAACAAATGGGCATGAAAACTGTGCGAGCAATACTTCCCGAACAGGTAGACGAAATAATCAATTTAGAGACTATCGAATATGTGAAAGATGTTTTTTCTCGTAAAGGTAATCGTGAACTCGATGGTATTTCTGATAACGTTATAAGATTAACAGAACTTAGTCCTCTTCATACTAGTATTAAGATTGAAGCTGAACAAGAAGATATAATGTTTGGTACTGGTTATAAGATAGAGTTAAACGACTATCCAAAACCCATGTTCTATACATCTGTCTACTCCTTTAAGGGGGATAAGTCTTATCGTTGTAGATTGATAGACTTAGACTTAGTGAGTGAAACGATGAACGATTATCATTCAAAGTCTATTGTTATAAGTCCTATATGTTATAAGACTGAATCTAATATTGAAGTAATAGCGACATTCGAGATAGAGAAGTTCTTAGTTAATTATATTAAGTATCCTACTCTAATTAGTATTGCAACTGATACTACGAATGAATTATCAGATGTTGCTATGCACGAAGTTATTAAGAGGGCTGTTAATACCTTTAATGCTATCTCTAATAATAATAGTTATGAGAAAGTTTCAAACGAATTATCTAAATTAGAATAAAATGGAAAGACTGTTGTTTGCAGGTAATGTTGCATTAGCTACTACTCCCGCCACTCTAGCTGCTGTTAATGCAGTAGGTATTACAGAGGGTGCTGTTGCTCTTTACGACAATGAAGGTGCAATCATCTCGAAAGCTCTTACTAAGAACATTCCGATGTTTACCTTGTTTGTTGGCGGTGGAGCATTTGCTAATAAGAGCAAGTATACCAATATTGTATCTAATATTGATACTAGACGTTTCTCTTATGTTAAGAGTGTCTATGCTGCCGGAACTAAATTTAGTGCGGAAATTACTGTTCCTACCCCCGTAAAAGGAAAGGATTATACGTTAACTATGGCTAAAGCTCATACTGTTCTTAATGAACGTTATAAGTGGTCGGCTAGTGAGCGTGCTCGTGAAGGTGATACTGCTGCTATTATTGCTAAGAAGTTAAGTACTCAACTTAATTCTCTTGGTAAGAATGAAGGATTTACTGCTAGTGTTACTGCTGCTAAAATTACCGTAACTGGTACTGATTATGAAGCATGGAATCTGATTGCAGGAGATTCGTTATTTGGAGCTACAATCACAACTACGAAAGCTATGAAACCAATTAATGATGATGCTGCTCTTAAAGAATTACAGATTCGTTGTATTGGCGGTGAAGGTATTAATTCTACTAGCAATGATGCTCGTAAGTTATATACTTTGCCGGAGTTCTCTAATGCAGGCGGTTGGACAGTATTTACACTAACCTTCTATCCTCATCGTGACCTTCGTAGTGGTAGTACCGAAAATGTTAAGACTATTATTCATCTTGCTATTCCGACAAGAGCTGCTCAAATAGCTACTCTTGAAACAATATTTGCATCTGTTAATACTCCGGCAGCAGCAGCAGGAGCTTAAAGAAGATATTGTAAATATAACTCGTAATAGTTTAATAAAGGGGTTGCTATTAATGTTAAAATTAGTAGTAATCCCTTTAATCATAAATAGGGATGAAGGAAATTATAGAATCTGCTCTTAATCAAGGCTTGAGTTCCTTGATAACTATTTCTATTTTCCTACTACTATATAAGTGGTTGGACAATAAGAAAAAGACTGAAAGCGAAAAGTTTGTTAGTTCTATTAGCAATACTCTTGATGAAGTATCTAAGTCATTACTACAAGTCTCAACGTTTATTACTGATATTACAAAGAATATCATAGATAAAGATAAGGACAAATGTAAGATTGCAATAGAAGATTCTATGCTCGCTTCGGCAATGAGATTGACAATGTTCGTTACTAATACTGTTATTAATAACCACATCCATACTAATAAAGATAATATACTTGCTAATATCCATAATATAGTTAATGCAGAGTTTTACAGTGTATTCTCTAGTTTAGCTTTATATAAAATTAATGGAGTAAAAACCAGTGATAATATGAAAAAAGATTGGATGCCGTCAGTAGAGAAGTCTATAATAGAGATAGTGTTTAATGACAATCTTAGTAAAGAAGATAAAATATCTAGTTTTAATAATAAAATAAACTTGAAGTTTCAGTCTTACATAACTTATATAACAAATAATACATTAAAGTAATGGACATAAACTTCGATAATGTAAAAAGCAAATTGGTTGATAAAGGTGTACAAGTTGTACACCTCTCCAACATTGGATTCGTTCTTACTAATGAAGATATATGTAGATATAATGCTATGGTTATTCTTAGTAATATGTCTAATGTAGAATCTAAACTTAGTGAAGAACAACAACAAAATCTAATTGCAATGTATAACGAATTAATAGTAATGCAATGAGAAAGAACGAAGATGGAATGTATACTTATCTTGATGTTCCAAGTAAGTATAATTGTGTTTATAAAAAACTACTTATTAAGTTAAGTGACTTAGGCGTAGATATGATTAAAGATTGTACTTTTACTTGTAAAGGTATCAATCGTCAAGTAATTAACTGTTGGAATATGTTTCAATCTGCTTGTGCAGCTTATACTCTAGGGTATTGGAAGCAAGCAGATTTACTTATTAATTACATTAATAGTTCTTTACAATTCGGTTGTGATGAATATACTACTGATGAAAAACCAGTATTTATGATATTTGAACTAAATATACCTATTACTATAACTGGTTCTCAAAAGATAAAATATAATGAAGCTAATTTTGTCATAGCTAATAGAGAATATGTAGTTGAAGATACTCTTACTATTTATCAAGTGATTAATGAAAGAGAAAATATAATAGCTTCGGGTTTATCTGTTAATAGCCCTGTTAAGTTCAATGAATTAGTTCTTAATGCAGAAGTAGGACAAGTTTATATATTCAGAGCTAGTGTAGAAGGACAAGATGGAGAGACTTATTACTCTAATGATTATATTGTAGAATGTGTTTCTGTTCCTGCTATGAACGTAATGTATTATGGACATACGGATATTGCTCCACAAGTATTTGATAAAATGTCCATTAATGATATCATGGCTATTGAAGGTAACACTCCTAGAACTATTACGGGAAGTAATAATAATACTTTTATTATTAAACAGAAAAAGAAAATCCATTATTTATTGATACCTGATAAGTTAATGACTCTTGTTAAAGCTGAATATGGTACTATTCTTGTTACTACTCTTTGGGACGGAAAAGAAGGTGCTTATAAGACAAATAATCCAGGTGGAACTTATGATGGTATTCATTATAATGTATTCTTCTTATACTCTCCTTCTATATTCGATGATGATATTCGTATAACTTGTAGAAATAAATAATATGAGAAAAGGAATAAGTATAGGTCAACCTCTTGTTAACAATAGCGTAGATGATAATTATAATCCTCTACCTGATGTTGATGCTAAGTATGGACCTTATAATAATATTGCAGAAGCTCTGAAAGAATTGCCTTCTGAATTACGTTCAGTAGGTCTTACAGTAGGTATTAAACAAAATAATATTATTAACGAGTATTGGTTTAATGGAGGTATTGAAAACAAGAATCTTGTAGTTAAGCAACAAGGTAGTGGAAATGAACCAGTTCAAACTGTTTATATACAAGACAATCCTCCTGCTAATACAAATGCTCTTTGGGTAGATACTTCTGGATTAGGAGCAGCTCTTGAAGAAGATGAAAAGCTAGCTCCTATAATTCAATCTATTCAAGTGATACAAAAGTATCTTGATACTATTGTCCATCAGAGAGATTTAATTATAAATCCCGGTCATGTTAGTAATACTTTTACTAAGTCTATATTAAAAGAATATACTCCTATTGACCCTAATACCGGACAATTGGCAATTAGAGTTGCCGCTGTTGGTGAAAGTCTTGAACCTGAAACAAATGAATATGAACCAAATACTAAAGCGGTTCGTGGGCATTATGGTACTCTTAAAGAAATCCAAGATAACTTTAATAATTTCGTAGATTACGAACTTCTAATTGCTACTGATGTAAAACGTCTATATACTAAGATTAATGGAGAACCTGTTAATCTTACTGGTACTAGTTCAGGCGGTGGCGGCAGTATTGATTATGAAGCATTAGATAAATTAGATACTATTGGTTTCGTTGCCCCTAATGGACAAGTATATCGTGTTAAGGTTAATAATAACGGACAGCTAGTAGTATATAAGAAAGAGTTAGATACACCGCAAGCAGAACCTACTGGTGGACAAGAAGAACCTGGAACTGGTTGGGTATATGTAACTACTCTATATCTACAAAAGTTGTATATTAACTCTTTGTATTGTGGCGGTATTACTAGTGACGAATATAGTTATAATCCATGCTCTCATAACTTCGTTGAACTTAGTAATCTTACAGGTAAAGATGTATCTCTTAATGGACTATCATTACAGTATGGTACAGAAGGTGGAAATTGGGAAGTTCTCCCTTTATGGGGGAATATCAAAGCAGGTTCGACATTCTTAATTAGAGGTGCTCAATGTTCAGTAATGAATACTAATACTACTCGTATTAAAGTTGAGACTTATGATATGGAATGGTATGCTAGTGATGGTAATCTTATTAAGTTTGATAATAAGAAAGCTAAGTTTTTCTTGACTTGGGGAACAGAACCTAGTTCAGTTGCAAATCCTTATAATAACGCGACTTCCCCCATAAGGGTATCTAAAGGTTATATTGATTTAGTTGGACTACAAATACCTAATGCTGGTGATGCTGATAAAGTTGATGCTGCTGAAAATACTGCTTATGGTTATCTTAATAATAAGTACTTATTTACTAAGTACTATACTATGGACAATGTTAAGCAAGCTACTAAAGCTCTTAGTGCTAGAAATAACGCTAATGATATGTACTTTGTTAATCTCGAAGCAAACATAATACCTAGAGTAGATTCTTATACTCCACGTGCTAGCTTTGAGAACAAGAATATATTCTTTAATAAGACTTTACTAGACCATACTAAACCTAATAAGGTTACTATGACTTTAGGTAGAAAGGCTTGTTATACTTTTAATGAATCTAATGAACCTAATGATGATGCTAGTAGGTGTTTCAATTGGGTGTCAGTAGGTTACTATGATGAGTATTTATGGTATCGTGCATATAGAAGTGACGGTAGTTATACTAATTGGACTAAAGTAGAATCATTTAAAAATGAGACTGGTGTTCGTAAATATTATAATCGTATTCGTGCAATAACTACTGATGGTACTCCTTTTACTACTCATAAAGTAATACTTACTCATTTAGGAGAACAATATGATACTCATACAAGGGATAAGAATATTTATTACGAATATTATGTAGGTAGAGACGAAACTTATAAGAGCGATATTCGTAGATTTGTAGTTATGAGTGAAAATGCAGGGAGTGAAGTTCTTAACTTTGTTCAGACTTCCGACCAACAAGGCTTTAATTGGGATGAATATAATGTATGGAAAATAACTGCCGGTCAAATAAAGAAGGACTTTAATAGATATGAAAACAGTAACATATCTGTGTGCTACTTTATGATTAATACTGGCGATATGACACAGAATGGTAATCGTATTAATGAATGGTTAGATTATGAAGCAGGAAGAGAACCACTATACGATATTGCTGAAATGGTAACTGTTGGTAACAATGATTTAACTCCGGCTAATGTATATGTTCTTGGTGATGGTGGCGATAATTCTAAGATTAATGCTACTAATATTAGATTTTTCTATTGTTACGAAATGGACGAAGATAATCCGCCAGTATTTACTGTTGAAGATAAAGAGATATTTGTCGAATCATTATATTCTTTTGATGTTGGACATAATCATTTCTTATGTGTTAATAGTGAGATAAGTGCTAATACTGAAAGAGACGTTTACGGACTTACCACTACTGGTATAATGTATGACTTAATAAGACAATGGTGTGAAAGAGATGATGCTAATGCAACTAATGCTAAAGCTAAGATAGCTTATTGTCATGAAATGCCTTTTACTATTATTACTCAAAATCTTATTAATTCATTTTATTGGAATAATGAAGAAAACACTAGTGTTGAGAGAAGTGGTAGTAGATTGAATTTCAATACCACTAAAGCTAACGCTTATTGGTTCTCAAAGTTCTTACAGACCCACAATTACCGTTTATGTCTTGGCGGACACAAACATACGTACAGTTGCAGTTATCCCATTTTAGAGAACGAAAACAGCTCTATGAAGCCTATCATACAGGTCACTGCGGACGTTTTAAAGAAGGATTTTAATTCTGATGAATTATATACGGAAACTGCCGAAGGTGCGTTAAAAGGGCAATCTTCCCTAAATCTTGGGAAAATAGTACTAACTTTGATATGTTGAAACACTTGTGTACATTTCAATTAGTAGAAGAAATAACTGCTCCTGTATATCTTATGTGTCAGGCTAGTGGATATAAACATACTAGTAATAAAGAACTTCCTAGTCCTAATATTCCGTGGTTAAGGTATTTCTTTCCTGCTAGTATTACTATTAATAGTAGAGACGATGTTACGGCTAAAGTTAATGCAGGTCAACGTTATCCTTTCTATATTAAGTATTTCTTAAAGCCAGGTAAGGTAGATGATTTACATTATTACCCTAATTTACAAGTTACTGTTAAGAAGTTATCTAATATATTTAATAACTCCGGTAAGTACAATGTTAATCTTCAAGGATTGAATCCAACTTATGGAGTTGTTGGTGGTAATGGAGAAACTAATAATGGTAATGATATAATTAATGTGAAATTTCCAACTTATAATATTGATTAATTATGGCAGATAATATTAAAAGGTATAATCCTAAAACTGGTAATTGGGATATAAGTTCTTCTGGAAAAGCTACCGGTATTATTGTTGAAGACCCTCGTCTTATCAACCCTGAAGTAGCAGAAGAAGGAGTAACTGGCGAAAGTCTTAATGACGTTCTTGTTCGTCATGAACAAGAACTAAAGAAGCAAGGTGGATATATTGCTTGGCTTGCCGAACACGGTGGTGGCGGAAGCGGTAGCGGTGGCGGAACTACTGGTGATAAGGTTACTCTTACTAATGGTAATATAGTAAAAGAAGGTAATATTAATTATCTTTATTCTACTGTTACTACTAATATTAAGTTAGAGTATCTTATTACTTCTAGTAAGAATAATAAGAGATATTTTATTACTGTTGCTCTTGATGGTAATAATATTATCGAAGGAAAAGAAGGTTGGAGTAATACTCCTGGAGTTCTTACTATTCCGCAACTAGATAAATTCTCTGCTAACAGTAATCACTCTGTTGTAATCACAGCTAGTGATACAGACGGATTCTCTGCTGAATCTTATTTGCTTAATATAGTAGAAGCTAGTATTAAACTTACTAGTACTGTATCAGGTAATACTGCTACTGTTGGTCTTGACTACTTCTTTACTTATAGTATTACTAGTAAGATTATTGGTTCAAATGTTAACCTTGTTGTCACAAATGTGACTAATGGTGCTACTAAAACTATTGAATTAGGTAAGACAACCTCTACTGCTCCTAAACAAGTTAATGTTAACTTATGGGAACTAGGTAATATTATAGCAGGTAGTTCTTATACTATACAAGCACAAGCATTTACTTCAATGAATGAAGCTACTGTTCAATCTGATAAAGTAACGAATCGTGTAGTTGTGGAAGATGGTGCTAATCTTGTTGTTCTAGTAGAAGGTATTACTAGTAAAGCAGAAGTAGATGCAGGGGTTGAAAGAACTAAGTTCTCTCAAAGCGGTAATATTTCTTTTGCATTTACTCCATATCTTGCAGGAGTTAGTCTTATTTATTATGCAATTAGAATCGAACATAATGGTATTACTAAAGATATAGGTTACTTCGATGAAGGAAACTATAATGATAATCAATATGTTCAGCGCGGTAAACAACAAGTGTTTAGTTACGCTATTCCAACAGAAGGAGATGTTATTGGTAATTGGAATATTACACTTCGTTGTTGGTCTGAAAAAGGAGACCCTGTAACTGATACAGTTCTTGCTTGTGAAGTAGTATCTAGTTCCCAAGCTCTTATTGCAGACCAAAATCCTAATAATAGTAGATATGCTAGTTGGCACGTTCGTCAAGAAAGTTTCCCTCAAGCATCTACTACTAAAGTTTGGACTAGTAATGAACCAACATTTACTGCGCCTGGTTCTATTACTCCTAGTGGTGCTGTAACCAACCTTAATGTATATAATACAAATGGAGTACTATCAGGCTTCTTAACAGAGAATGGACAATCTATGTTACGTATATCAGGAGAAGCCTATGGTGTTATTGATGTACAACCATTTAAAGATGATATAACAACTCTTAATAATTGGTCGAGACAAGGATTTGGATTATCATGTACATTCAAGTCAGATAGACATCCTTTCTCAAATAGAACAATTTTCTTTATAGGGGATTACAATACAGATGAGCAATTCTCGGAAGGTATTAAAATAGGTCTTGAAGATATTATTTGGTCTTATACAGATGGTAATATTAAAGAAACTATTAGTTGTAAGATACAACAGAACGTTATTAATACTGTTGATTTTATAGTTAATAAGAATCAAGGAAAGATGATTGTCGGTATCTTTATCAATGGCATACTTAATGCTGCTCGTGAAATAAAGACTGACTTTACTTGGAAGACTAATTCTAAGATATATCTTGGTTGCGATATTAGTAATTCAGGACAGATTCAAAACTTTGCTGATGTTAACTTCTATGATATTAAGTTGTTCCGTGTTCCTGCTAATGATAAAGAAATTGTTATTAATGCAATGAACTCTAGAGCTAGAGCAACTTTTTTATCTGATGGTAGTGTAGACTTTACTGAATACAATAGAATGAAGTTAAAGAACTTCTTCTCCACTTCTGATTCAGAACCTCATTCTACTCTATGGGACGATATTAACCAAACTTATGCAAGTGTCAATTTCAATAGTCTTATCTCTGATACTACTAGAGTATTACCAGTCGATATAATGTTGATTAATTGTGCTAATACTGGTTTTACTCGTGCTATATTTGAAGAGATTGGAGGTCAGAATAATAATTGGTATAGTGGTTGTACTATGAGTTACTTTAGTCCAACTTCGGGAAAGTCTAGTTCTGAATATACTACTGATGTTTCTATTTCTAAGCAAGGTACTTCTACTTTAAATAATCTTATTAAGAACTTAGAAATAAGATTCGATAAGATGCTTAAAGATGATAATGGCGGTAATCTTGATTACGAGTTATTCCAACCTAGAGAAACATGGTTTCCTGAAAGACAGTTTACACTTAAAGCTGACGTTGTTGATAGTGCTCATGCTAATAATGCTTCTATTGGTAAATGGATTAATGATAACTCGGATTTCTTATTCGAGAAAACTCCGCCTATGGAGCAACTTGAATCTCATCGTCCAGTAGATACTCGTGATAGAACTGTAAAAGATAAAGTTACTATCAAACAAACGCTTGAAGGTTTTCCTATTATTCTTCTTATTCAGTTTGATGGAGAAGAAACTCAAACTATGCTTGGTATATATAGTTTTAACTTAGGTCGTGGAGCTTATTATAATATGGGATTCCGATTTATGAAAGACTTTACTACTAAGATAAAGAATACAGCAGGAGAATATGTTGATAATAAACTTCCTGCTTTTGTTACTTCTTATCATACTTATGCTCAAGATGAACTATTCGGAAACATAGACCAAAGAAAAGTTTATTCTTATGAGTTTGGGGAAAATGCAAATGTTATTGTAGATGGAGAAAAGATATTACCATTAGCATTGTTTATGCAAGACGATTTATCTATTATCAAACATGTAGGTGAATTTAAGTATAATGGTGGTAATTGGCTAGAACCTAGTGCAGCTGTTACTGATGATAATATTTGGAGAGCATTACAAGAATTATTCTCTATCTTTGCTCAAATGACTTCATCGACAGTTAAGAAATACATTTGGAACGAGACTTCCGGTGGTTATGAAGAAACTGCTAGTGAATATCCTGCACAGTCTAGTTGGTCTACGCTTGCTGCTGAACTTGATACTAAGTTCTCAATTAAGAATGCTTACTCTTACTTATTAACATGTGTAAAGTATGGACTTGTTGATTCATTAGGTAAGAACTTAACTTTAGTATGTTATGATGTTGGTGGGGCTAATAAGTGGTTTATCAGATTCTATGATATGGATACTGGTAATGGTCTTGATAACGTAGCTCTTGAATCTGTTGCTAAAACTGCTTGGTTAGATACATTTAGTAATAATGATAATAATGATGTTAACTCATTAGTTATTACTAAAAACGATGCCGATGGTGGATATGATACTTATAGTTCTCGTATGTGGGATGTATTAAGAGATACTATCTTTGCTAATACTGGAGTATTCGATAGTTCTCTTGAAACTCTTTGGGACTTATGGAGAAACAATGCTACTATTTGTAAAGATATTAATGATTATATAGATAATTACTTTGCAGCTCAAACTAAAGATTGTGGAGAGCTTCTGTTTAATTATGATTATAATGTTAAGTATCTTACTGCTTATATTGGTGAATCAGGTGGACAACCTTCTTATGCTAGTATTGAATTTCTACACGGTACTCGTGTTGAGTATGTTCGAGATTGGATGAAGAAGAGAGTTTGGTTCTTTGACGGAGTATTTAAGTATAGCAATGCTGCTAATATTCAACCTTATAATAATAAGGGTACATTTTCCGCAGGTGGTGCAGAAGCTACTAATCCTAAACTCATTATTACGTCTAATTGTCCTGCAATATTTGTGGTTAATATTGGTAATACTACTGATACTAGATATTTCTTAGAAGAAGGTAAACCTACTGAAATTAGATTATCTCCTATCAGTTCTTTTAATACACAAATTAGTATTAATAATACTCCTCAAATTAATGATATTGAAGGATTGGGCGGAATGAGATTCCAACGATTTATGTCTACTATGAAACTTCCTAGTTTCTCTAAGTTAGACTTGTCTTCTGTTAATACTCTTAGTGATTCTCCTATTCCATTTGAAACAGTATTCGTTAATGATGAAGGTTATTCTGACGTAAGACATATTGATTTAAGTAATACTAAATTTTGGAGCGGTAATATTGGACAAGGTACGTTTACGGTTAATATAGAAAAGTATACCAAGTTGAAAGATTTGAATATATCTAGTTCTATTGTAACTTCTATATCTTTGCCTAATGCTTCTCTTGCATTACTGAATATTACTAATTCAGCTGTTGAAGGTATTAGTTTAGTTAATCAACCGTTCTTGGATAGATTAGATTTCTCTGGTTGTAAACGGTTGAAAACTGTTACTATCGATTCTTGTGATAAGATTACTGAATTAAACCTTAGTAATCTAGGAGACTTACATACTATAAGAATTACTTCGTGTCCTAACTTAAAGTCTATAATTTGTACTAACAACGTTAACTTAACTACATTTAATGTATCCAATTGTAATAATGTTGAAATCATTAATGTATCTCAATGTACTAATAAATCATTAACTGTTTATATAGTAGGTGCTCCTAATATTAAAGAATTAAATATATCTAGTACTAATACACCTAATGATATTCAAGTAGCTTCAAGTTTACCTAATCTTAGAACACTTAATATTTCTAATAGTCAGGTATCAGCAATCCAATATGGTAATGCTGCTATTCCTACTTATAAAGAAAATAAGATATTCGATATTAGTAAACTTAATCTTACTAGTCTATCAGTTCAAAATGCTAAAGGTGTGCATTACTTTAAGTTTGATAATAATAGAAACAGTCCTTTCAGTGTAGCTAGTAGTTTCTTTGTTGGTTGTTCTAATCTTAAAAGAGTGTTCGGACATATTAAACTTAATGGTACTTCTATATTTGCTCAATGTGGTAGCTTCTATATTCACGAACCTAAAGAAAAAGTAGAAGGTATTACTCCTGATTATAATGGAGAATGGTTTGGTTCAGATACTAGTACAACAGAAGGAAAAACTGCTTGGGATAATAATACTGATTTAGGAACTAACTTTACTATTGGTGTTACTAATTGTACTAGTATGTTTACTGGTACCAATTGTAGTATATATGATGTTTATTACTTCTTGTATAAATGTGATAATGTTACTATTCTTGATAGTTGTTTTGCTAGTGCTAAGAATGTTAAATGGGATTTACTAGATAGTCCTAGAAGAAATATGTTTAATCATTGTACTAAAGTAATTATAATGAACTCACTATTTTGGGGATTACAAGCACAAGATTTTAAGATACTTACTAGTACTTATGATTATGGCTCTACTGAACATAATGGTTTATTTAGTCCTCTTGTTAATTTAGAAGCTATGGATAGTATATTTTATTTCGGTGGTACTAGATATACAAGTCCTGCTTTCTTAGCTAAGTTTAAAGGAAATGTGCCTTCTAAACTTAGAAGACTAAGTAGTTTTAGTACTGGAACTATTAAGTTTGTAGATAATATTAATAATTGTCCTAGTGATAGTACTATTGATGAGCATCTTGTTAGTGCTGATTGTGGAACACCTCTTGCTAATCTTCCTGATTTAGAATATTTAAATAATATGTTTAATGATTCTAATATATACTTTAATCAAATAACAGATGAAGATGTAGAAGATGGAGTAAAGTATTGTCCTTTATTCTATAAGAATACTAAACTTAAATATATTCAAAGTTCATTTAAAGGACTTGTTAATTCTACTGGTTCTTTATATAATATATTTGGTGGTACTGTTAAGAATAAGACACAAGTAAGATTCCCGACAGCTTTGTATGGTATCTATGATTCATTTAGTTTAGGTTCAGGTTCTAATGTTATTTTCCCAATCCACAACTCAATGTTCAGTAGATTAAGAAACTCATTAAAATATATAACTGGACAACAAGCTATTAATGAAAGTACTTTAGGAAGTTTTCAAGGATTCACTAAACAATTCGTTAAAGAAGGAGAAGAAACATTCCCTTATGATGTATTTACTGGTTGTAATGCTATTGTTGAAATACCAGGATTCTTTGCTAATCTTGTTCTTCCTGTAAATACTGTTGTTGAACTTCCTCTTAATTCATTTAAGACTAATTATAATCTTACTAACATAGCAAATTTATATTTTGATATGAAGAATTGTAAGTATAGTCTTACTGGTAAAGGATTCTCTAATTGTAAGATAGTTAATGCTTATAGATGTTTTTCTGAAACAGAGAATACTTACGTTAAGAAAGGTTCTGTTCCTTATGGACTATTCTATATGGAATCTACTAATAATTATAGTTGGAAAGGTTGGAATGAGACCGATGCTTCTACTAATAGTATAAATGAGAACTATGGAATTGATGAACATGGAGAATGGATTCCTGATGAACAAGCACCAATGCCTACTGAAATCACTTATAATAAACAGAGAACTCTTCCTAGAAAGACAATAGTTAATATGTCTTATTGTTTAGAGAGATTCCAAAGTATAGAAGCACAGGCTTATACTATGAATTATGGTAATCTTACGTCAAGTAATTATGGAGATATTATAGTACCTAATGAAAAATATAATCCAGTTAAGTATATTCTTAATCCTAATTATGACCCTAGAGAATATCTTGATGAAGAGCAGACAATGATTAACTATAATAGAGATATTCACAGGGTAATCATAAATAAAGACTATGATAAATATGAATATGCTTGGAATGAATATGCTTATGATGGACTTAGTGGACTTAAAGATATTATATTAAACAGTAGTCTTTATACAGATGTTTCAAATGGAATAATAAATTGTTCTCCTGTTATACCTGATGTATTTAAAGATGCTGCTGCTTCAATCGCTCCACCTAATTCTGTTCACGCTAATAGAAAAGTATTGAATTATTTATGTTCACCTGACTTATTCTATTATTGTACTAATGGAACTAATATGGTTATTAACGGTGTGTTTAGTGGTAGTGGTAGAGCTAATGGAGACCCAACATACGATTACTTTAACTATGGTATTCGTGGTCGTATTCCAACTAACTTATTTAAACCAGTTAGTAATGTTACTGATTTATCAATGACATTCCGTCGTTGTCCTTTAATTCTTCCATATAAATGGAATAATTCCACAGGAGATATTGGTGAAATGTTCTCTAAGCAAATGTTCGCAGGATTAACTAAATTAACTAATATATCTTATATGTTCTATTTCTGTGTAATTCCTGCCGATGTTATTGTGCCTGTTGAATTTGTAATTGATTGTATTAACTTACAGGATATATCTTGTTTGTTCTTAGGCGCACAATTTGAATCAACTGCTAGTCAAGCACAACAAGTAGACGATAATATATTCGCTAAGAATGTTAATCTAAGGAATATTAGTTATGCTTTTGCTAGTGGGCAAAGCCAAGGAGACTGGTCAGGTAGAAGTCCTAAGAAGATTAGTTCTACATTGTTTAATGCTAATAAACATAAACAACTTACTAATGTTACTGGTGTGTTCTATAATGCGACTTCTACTACTGGTAGTGTTCCTGAATTTTGGAATTGGCTAAATAGTCTATCCTCTGTTAATAGAGCGAACGTATTCTATGCTATGCGTAAGGCTAATCTTACTAATGGTAATAATGTTCCTAGTGGATGGGATACAGGTATGGTATAACAAAAAGTTGATAATAGTATTGTATAATTAAACAAAATTTAGTTTCTTGTAGCGTCCCCCATAAAGGAGTGAGTATTAACAGTAATCACATCTCTTTATGGGGGAATGTTACAAAGACTAATTAATAATCATTTAAAAGTAATTATCATGGATAATCGTATTTATAACAGAGCTAATGCAGCTAATAGTTTACAGATTTCTATAATGGGTAAAGTTGAAGCTGTTGCAGAGTTTTCTATTCCTAATGGAATGGGTGGTAAAGAACCATTCTTATTAAAGAATGTTACCGAAGACCCTATAACAGTTGAAGTAGTTCTTGCTGGTATGGACGAACCTATTACTACTGTTCTATATTCCGGTTGGAATGTTGAGTTAGTTAAACAAGTTAATAACGCTGTTGCTGATACGTTACAATATGGGTACTAATACTGGTATAGGTATAGGTATTGGAATCCCCTTCAAGAATAATGTTCTTGGAGAGGGTAAACCTTACCTTCCTCCTGAAATTAAAGATAGTTTAAAAGCAGTAGTAATTGCTTATGGGAAGACTAATAATGATTCTGATAGAGCGATAGTTAAGAATCTAGTTGATGCTAGTAATCCATTTGTGATTAGTAATGCGGCTTTCAAGCTCAATAGCGGGTTTGGAAAGTATAGTGCAGATTTCGAATCTTTTGATTGGGCTGTCAACATAAGCCAAAAACAACACAACAAAGCCACTATATCACTCAACGGTAGGCTGTGCAATCATACGGCTATTGAAGTTGATGAAATGAAAGTAAACATCATCGGGAATGTTACCGAATTAATATATTGGTATATAGCAAATCCTGATGATACTACTAGGTCGGAAATAAGACTGACTTCTGGTATAAATACTCTTCCGAAAAGCTATGCGAAGGACGATGGACAAACGTACAATATAGGCTTTGCTTACATATCAGGAGATAGCGAGATTACCATCGAGCAAATCCCCTCTTTCGCAGGTGCATTCGTCACCGACGGAGTTAACGACCTGATTACTTCCACCAAGACCGTACAGGAGATGTTGGGAGGAAGTAATGAGTTTACTGTTGTTAGTATGATGGCTAATTTGGATTCAGTGCAAATGATGTGTAATTCTAATTATAATAATACTAATGGATATAATCCAAGAAATACACTTGAACCTAATGGAGTAATTAGTATGTTAGGTTATACCGATAAAAATGGTACGACTAACAACCTTAATTTAATAATGGGTGATAAGGACTCTATTAAATTAGTTGATAATGTAAATTTCAATTCTGATTATGTTTTTTATCCTGCTCAATATTATGGTTCTTATTATAAAGCTGCTTGGTATTGGACAGTAATTGCTAATAAAGTACTGACTACCGATGAAATAAACCAAGTAATCGCCTATTTCAACTTGGATAGAACTCTTAAACCTGATATATTATGTAATATAGGTAAGCAAGGTATTACTAATGATAATCATGCTGACTTTAATGATAAACTTATTGATTATAGTGGTAATGGAAGAGATATTCAAATGAATAATCTAGCTTGGAAAGGCGGTAGTGGTATTGCTGCAAAACCTTTTGAAACTATTAAGGATTATACCATCCTGTCTGATGAAGCTAGACAAGAACTTACTATTTATAATGAGTTTAGTTACAAAGTAAAGTCTAATACCCCTAATCACTATTGGATAGTACAATCTATTATAAAAGATAATACTTCATATCAAGTAACTATTATTACTGACAAAGATTGTTATTGGATTAATTCGACATCTTTTACTAATAATGAAGGAAATAAAGAGAGTATAAGAAAAGAATATCCAGTAAAAGCTAATACACCTACGCAAGTTACTATATGTGGATTAAACGAATTTGAATATCCCGAAGACATAGAACCAACAACTGCTGTATCTTATGTTAATCTTAATTATGCAGGAGAAGTAACTGTTACATTTATTCCTAGTTGTAAAGGAGGATTATTACTTGACGGAGTAAATGACTTCGGTAAGGTGACAGGGATGCCTGTTTACAAGGATTATACGGTGGTTGCTGATTATGAGAGACTTAAAATAAATATTGGAGTTGATAGCGATAGTCCTATATTATCTAAATCTGAATCAGTAAATTTAGGAGCTTTTATGTTTAATACTATATCTAGTAATGGAGATAAAGTTTCTTATTCTTTTGGACGTAGAAATATAATCAATGCAGATGATACAATAAGAAAAATATTTTATCAATCTAAATATATAAATGATGGTCAAGATATAAATATAGAATCAACATTTGTTGATAGTGATAAATTATGGCTTGGTACATATAGAGATAGTGATTATCGTTTTATTGCAGCTGCTATCTACTCTCTCATGTCCTTCCCATATAGTATGTCCAAGTTCTTAATAGAACGTCAGCTAAAGAAGTACAAGCTGGGTACGCTGTATCCGGATATGGTGGAGTTTAGACCTATTATAAAAGCTAATGCTAATTATAAGATAACATATTATCAAATAGATAGTACTAATACTTGGAAGTCAATAAAGGTAGGTGATTACATTGTTATCGGAGCAAAATTAGCTTTTCAAATTACTTTTGATAATGATACTAGTGAACTTAAAGAAGTTGTAAGCCCTCAATTATCAGGTATAATTGTTGAGAAAAGACCGTCAAATCCGGGATATAATATATATAGTTATATAGCTTCTAAATCCCCTCAAAAGATAAACATCACGATTGACGAGTACATCAGATACGAAGATATTGTACAGCCATATCCAACTCTATTGAGATTCAACGATGAAAACGGTAATGAAGTATCTTGGGGAGGTAAATTCAGAGTAGGTTCTACTATTACTAGAATAGGTTCTGCCGCTGATTCTAATCTACTTCCTAATATATATAATATATTTGGATTATTATTGAATGACAATCAAGTAACTAGTTCTAAAGTTATTGTTGAAAAAACAATGGTATTTAAGGCTAAAAGTGCTTATATATTTGATAATAATGAACCTAAATGTATCCTATCTCCTAGACTACTACGTATTCCTAACTCTAGCTATAAGATATTAGGATATATTCCTGATATATCCGGTCATGGTAATAATGGAGTTATCCATAACTCGGCTTATGCAGAAGGAAGCGGAGTTAATGAAGATGGTTCATACCAATTTGATGGCGTAGACGACTTTGTTACTATTCCTACTACGGTCGGTGGCAAACAAGTGTTGATGAAGGTGAATTGGAATAGTCTTAATCATGTGTTATATGACCAAAGAAATAATGCAGAAGCTCCATTTTGTATTGTTGCTGCAAGTGGGACAATTGCTTATAATCAGAGAAATGTAGGAGGGAATACATATATTGATGGGATATTGAATAATCATATACTTGTAGATGATTTACAGGCAATTACTCATAATATAGTTCTTAATAATGATTGTAACGTTGCTAATAGTAATTCCTTCATAGGAACTAATTATACTAAGAGTATTTACGCTAAAATGTCTCTCTATGACTTCATGCTCTTCGATGACATCTCAACAGATGACAAGATTAAAGAGCTGAATGAATATGTGGGCGTTGAAGCTAAAGTAGAATTACCGCCTTATTACTGGGATACTTATGGTAAGACTAACTCTGACGCTGATAGAGATACTATTCAACAAAGAGGTGTAGCCGTAGGTGATTATGATTTAATTAATTATAATCATGCTTACGAAGGTATGAGTGGATATAATGGTTATCCTGTTGTATTTGGTGCTAATAAAACTTGGGAAATCCTTTCAAGTGTATATAGTTATATTTCTGATGTTACTAGTACTACAATTCATGTAACTATGGTTAAAAATGCAGGTACTGGTTTATTATTTAGTTATGTTAAGAAAGACGGAGCGTTAACTAATATAAAAGAAATACCTGCTTTTAGAGTTACTGTTAAAGGTCTTGAAGGAAATAGTAAATTTGGTTACAGATATTTAGCCACAGAAGATGCAACAAAAGAAACATTAGTGTATCTAGGTAATGGTACTCACGAATTAGCTAAATCGTTTGCTCCAACAGAAGCATTGTTAGATTTAACTAGTAATGCTTGGGTAGGAATATTTATTACTCCTATGGTAAAAGATGAAGCAGTTTTCGATTGTGATATAACTATTGAAGTTCTTCCTGAATATAAAAACGGTCTAGTATATGACGCAATAACTGATTATAGTAAGAACGCCAATATTCCCGCACTTGATGATTTTACAGCAATAATAAAAAGGGAATGGCTAAAAAAACAGGGTTGTCCTTTAATAAAAGGAAGTAAAGTGTATGAAGGAGGCAATGGAAATGCTTTGTTACTTGAATGGGATAAAGCATATAATTTTGTTTTCTATAAAAGAACTGACATTATGGAAGGAGAACTACCGGACAATATATCTTTTATTACTCCTACAAATTATAACGGTAATGTTATAACTAGAGGAAGTGAACAAGATACAAATGGAATATGTATCGCTGGCGATGGTAATGCAGGATTTGCTAATATGGTATTCTACAAACTAATCCTCTATCCTAAAACCATTCCACTATTGCAGATTAAGTTCCTAAAGAATCTAATGGAAAGAGACGAGATAATTGATTTAAATAACCCAATATTTATAAAAAATGAATAAATGAAAATAATGCCTTATAAACTACTTAAAGTAGTTTATATAATACTTGCTATAATTGCAGTAGTTATGTATACATTAAGTTTAATATTTAATATTTAAAGATTATGATTGATTACATTGTATTTCCTGTTGCTGATATAGATGAAGAGAAGTCAGCAAAGATTGATGAACTTAATTTAGTTCCTCGTAGTAATGTTAGTAAAGACAAAGTATTAATGAAGTGCCAACATTATGAAAAGGTGTTTCCTGAAAAAGTAACTAGAACAGTTACTACTGATGAAGAAGGATTGGAAATTATTAGTATTGAATATCCTTATGAAACTTATTCTAATGAAGCACTTGCTACTTTATTGTCAAGTCCTGAATGGAATCCTAAAGAAGATGAGGTAATAGAAGATTCCCCCATAGAGGAGTGACATCACTTTTATTGCTTAATTTATTATGCAAGTAATTGAAAAAGTTAAAGTCGTTCCCGAAGGTAATAGTCCCGAAGGCAAAGCTCTTTTAGATAATCAACTAAAGTTAGTTAAGAATCTAAAGACTAGTATAATCGAGATGTCACAAAGAGAGATGCAATTGTTCAATGCTTTTAAAGAAGCTAGTGCAAAGAATCCTTCTCTTACTTATGATGAATTTATTAAAACTATGAAGTAATGGTAGAGGTAAGTGTAGTAAAACAAAAGCTGCAAGATTACATTGTTAATCAGATAGATATTCTTGGCGAATCTAATCCAGCTATTAAGTTAGTTAAGCCTTTGGCTAAACGTGCAATTATTAATAACATTGATAGTTTTGATAAGTTTATCAATACTATTGCTAAAGACGGAAAGATTGATATTGAAGGTATAGTTGACGAAGAGATTGAAATAATCAAATCTATTCCTAACTTTGATTTTAATATTCCAGTTTTAGGTAATGGTAACATCTCTAACGGTAACATAACTCTTTCTATTCCTTTTATTAATAAAGGAATTATGTTTAACCAGTCTGATTTGGAAACATTCAGACAACTATTAACTAAGTAATATTATTATGAGAGAAGTACCATACGAGACAGACCAAGATGTTCGTGCTCGTTCTCGGAGAGACGAAATGTACGAACGAATTAATGATTTCCTTGCTCGTGGCGGTCGCGGAAGAAGTGGTCGTGGCGGACGTGGAAGAGGAATGATGAATCGTATTGGATATAAGACTTACGACAACTACGACAGGGATGAACAAAGAGGCTACGGTGAACGTCATAGATATGATGAAAGTCGAGGTTATGATGGAAGTCATGGCTACGATGAAGAAGAACGTATGCTTCTTATGCAAATGCTTGGAGTAGATGGAAACGAACGTTATAATGATTATGGTGATGAACATTTTAATAAACAGGAAGCTAAACGTACTGTTGATGAAATGTACCATGTCAAAGACGGTAAGAAATATATCGGTGAGAAATACGATATGCAGAAAGCTCACGAAGTTTGTAGTAAATTCAAAGATAAACTAGAAGATGAAGTAGAAGTTGCTGATGTTTATGTAGCTATTAATGCTCAATATCACGACTACTGTGAACTGTTCGAGAAGTGGTTCGGAAAAGGAAACTTTGACGATATGATATTTGAGAGTGCTATCAGCTTTTGGTTCGATGATGTAGACTTCGGAGAAGATAAACTCTGGAAATACTTTAATGAATTAAAGTAATACAAGTTCTGTTATATTCCTAAAGAGAGATTACTAAATAATAGTAGTCTCTCTTTTCTTTTTAAAATAAAATCCTATATTTGCATCTGTAATATAAAACTTAATGCTTATGGGAATATTTGTTAAAGTGTTGTTTGTAACTATAATAGCTATTACTATTATAGTATTCGCATGGAAAGAGATTACTACTATTCTTCCTGTGAAAGTTGTATCTTATGTAGAGATAGCAGGTGTGCTATTAAGTGTTATCCTAGGTACTCTATTATTCTTATTGTAATATGGACTTCGGGAATATACTTAATGAGATTCTACGTACTACTGCTACTAGTTTCGATTTCGCATTTGTTATCTGTGTTAATGTACTAGCATACCTTGTAATTAAACTAGTTGACAAACTCAATGGAAATAAAGTAGTAAGTACTTGGAATAAAAGGGTGATAACTCTTGTATGTGCTGTATTAATGGGAATAATATACTTCTCATTAAAGTTAGGTGATGTTAAAGTAGTACTTAATTCTATTATTCTTAGCTTCGTTTTTTGGAGTTGGATTCTAAAACCAATACTAGCCTTCTTCAAGATAGATTATAAGAAGTTTATAATAGAAGATGATGAACCTAATCAATATCCAAAGTAAGTACTATTAGTGAGAGTAGTAAGTGAGAGTCGGCTAGCAATAGTCGGCTCTCACTGTATACACATCTCTTTATGGGGAATAAAAACTACGTCCCATGCTCCTACGCTTTCATAGAAGCCCGCCATTGCATTTTAGTGCTTAACCTTAACTTACTATTATCCGATAGTATTGCGTGCCATCACGAGCCTTAAAATGCGTCATGTGTATAAAAATGTTTACAATGCGAACGCTTGTAAGCTAGATAGTAAGCTAGATAATAGTGCTAAATCAAAATTATTAATAAAAGTCTTGTTAATACCAATATAATAACTATATTTGTTATAATACTAATTCAAAAACAAAAGTAATATGGCTTCATTAAATCAAATTGTATCTGAAATAGCTCATGCTATTCATCAGCCTAATAACTTTACTACGAGACAAACTATTCGTAGTGCGGTTATTCATACATTCAATGAACAGATAAGACAGACTTATGAGCGTCATGCTAATGTCGATAAGATATTAATGCAGAGATATAGGATAAGTCTTATTAATGTTCCTGACGGAGATATATTTCAAAGTCTTGTAAGTACGAAGTATAAAGTTAAAAGAAGCAAGACTAGAATACCTAGACCAGTTCGTCTTGATAATAATCTTCCTTTTGTTAGTGTTCGTACTGTTGGTTATGATAATATGGCTATTCCTTTTATTAAAGAAGCAAATGCTCAATTTTATAAAGCATTACCAGGAATGTGTACTAGTCTAAGTTATGATTATATCAATGGTTATCTATATGTTAATAGCAATGGTAATCCTTTGATTGAACCGCTAGGACATATTGTTATTGAATCGCCTTTTGAAATACCTACTGAAATTCCTGTTGAAACAACAGAAGGAGTTGAATCTAACTTCGATAATGATGATGAGTTTATCATTCCCGAAGACATGGTAGAACGAATCAAAGATGTAATCTATAAACGTAATCTACTTAATGTAGAGAGACTAACTAATGAAGTCCCAGTTAAGGATGATATAAATAAACAACAAATAGAAGTATAATTATGGCTAGCGGTGAAAGATACGACCACAGAAATATGTATACTAGTTTTATAAAGACAGCCGAAGAGGATTATGTTCTCGTGTCTGAAAAGATAGCTAGATACAAATCTTTATTATATAAAATCAAATATTCTATTGAACAGAATAGAAATGCTATTGAAGCTATATTTGATGTATGTGTCTATAACTATTGGGAATGGAATACTGACGAACTAGATGTTGATAGAAAGATGGAGACAGCAATAGATGCTAAGTTCGTCAAATTCGATTCTTCTAAACAATTAAGATACGGTAATATATATCGTAACTTAAAACAATACTTTAGAGTACTTCGTAAAATAAAAGAATATGAGATAAGACAACAGAGAATTAAACATCGTAAGAACATTACTCGTTCTCAATACGAAGCCTATTGCAAGTTATTCTTTAGAGAAGTATCTAAAGAAGTTCTAAGAGGAAAAGTTTATAAGTTTGAAAAGAGACTTGGTTGTCTTATCATAGAAAGAGTTATAGTCAGAGATAGTTTTACTACTGCTGATGGAAAAGTTGTTAAGTTCAAAAAAGTAATTGACTATTATAAAACAGAACTAAACAAAAGAAATCTTCTTGCACAAGGACTTATTCCTTATAATAAGAAAGACCATGCAGCAGCCTTACTAAGAGGTGAGAAATACGAAGGAGTTAAATATGTGGAGTATCTTGATAATCCTTATTATTGTAAGTTACTTATGATTGATGGTACAATTAAGAATAGACCATTGTTTAAATTCTATGGAACTAATCTTCACATGAAGCGTAGTAACGATGATATACTATCTGAATGTAAGACTGTTGAAGATATTATTAATGTCGATACTGATATTAATAATCGTCTTTCTTTAATTAATAAGTTTGACCCAAGTTACACTATAAAATATATTAGAAATAATGAACAAAGAGCTATCTTCCGTAGAAACTATTATCGCAAGACTTGATAATGATTTCAATATTATGAATAGTGATTATATACCTAGAGTGGGTGCTTGGTGTATAGATGCTATGAACGAAATGGGTATTCTTCAATATGAAGAAAAAGAAACTACTATTAATGTTGTTGATAGAGTTGCTTATTTTCCATGTTGTATGAATGCTTTTAAAGTTTATGTTGAGGGTTGCGAGATTTCCCCCTTAAAGAAAGGTAAATGTTCTTGCTCTTCCAGTACTACCGAGCATTTCGTTCAAGACAGAGAAAGAGCTAGAGAACGTGAAAGTAAGCGTACTGTCGAGATTGACCCCGAAGGTTACGAAGGAAAGAATTACGTGTATCTTCGGGATGCTAATGCAATCCAATTAAACTTTGATGCTGATATTGTTACCGTATCCTATCTTACAGTTAAGACTGTATATAGTGATACGTTTCATTGTAATATACCTGTTATTCCTAATAACGGTAAACTTATTGAAGCACTTGAATGGTTCTGTATGTGGAAGTTACTAAGTAGAGGAATTAAACATCAGGTCTATTCTTTACAAGGTGCTATGCCAGTTAATCCATATTTGTTATGGAGAGATTCTCGTGACAGAGCTAGAGCTTCTGTTATTAATGAAAATCAAGATGCTAATGCTTATAAAGGTTGGTCGTCATTCTTTTATAATTCAACATTTAGACCTAGAGACTAATGGAAATAGTTAAAGAATTAAATAAAGATGATGGGTTAGAATTTATAAAGAATGGTTCTATTACCCATGCTGTAAATGTCATAGTTTCTAAAGATGGTAATTCTATTCAGAATGAACAGTCTTTAGAAACTATTGTTACTTTAGATGAAAACGAAAAGATAGTAGGTATTATTCCTTGTGCTAAAGAACTTGTCATATTTACTGCTAGTAATAAGATATATCGTTATAATGAAGATAATAAAGAATTATCTTTAATTGAAACATCTTGGAAATGGTATGGCGGAGAAGTATTTGGAACTTATACTTATAATGTTCGAGGTGATTTAATAATAGCTATTAGTGAACGTAATCCTAGAGAAGATGTTCCTCTTAAAGTTATTAATCTTAATAATGCTAATTTAGGTTCTGATAATATGTTTACTTTAAATCCTGATATTCCTCAAACTACTGTTGTTGATTACGGTCAAGAATATGGCGGTAGAACGAGAA
>ERZ779647.95-NODE-95-length-24505-cov-3.37595_pt1 | contig 24505 bp, 17 predicted proteins | sample MGYA00511479_ERZ779647 | MGnify/ENA primary metagenome ERZ779647 (study PRJEB29588, sample SAMEA2162259) | human gut metagenome | biome: human gut; feature: human-associated habitat; material: faeces | place: Denmark | collected 2008/2010 ...
GTGGTGAGCGCCGCCAGTACGGCGCCATTGTAGTATGACATCAGCTTCAGCACCAGCAGGCTGCGCTCGATTACATCGTTGTAAAGGGAATACTTCTTGGTGCGGTTCGTCCAGTTGAGCCAATACACCAGTGTGCGGCAGTACTCTATCTTTTCCCGTTCGATGTCCACCGGAATCACCTTCTCGTTATGCGACAGGAGGAAGAATTCATCTTTCTCGAGCACGATTTCCTTCCCCTGCTCTATTTCCTGCAAGGGAAGGGAGGAGTAGAGATACTGTCTGTCCTTGTTGTCGCCGGAGGCGTATGTTTCTATAAATTCACGGGTGACGTTGTGAATCACTTTTCCCTGCGCATAGTCGGGGGCCGGAGAATAGTTCACCTTGAAACGCGGCCTGCCTTTCGTCCACCGTATATAGCGGTAGAGTTCGGCAGGAAGGTAATGCCCGTTTTCGGACGAGCGGTAGCAGGGCATGAAGTCGAGGACGACGAATTCCCCTTCCGCGGAGGTGAACGACGTGGACAATATGTTGGTCTGAGGGACGTAGGACTGGGAGACATGATATTCGTCCGAGACCTCAAACCCGAAGCATCCGCCCTTGTCCCTGTCCAGCAGCATTGCAAACAGGGAGGGGGAATCGAAATCCGGGAAACACAGCCATTCTATGTTTCCCCGTTCGGAGACAAGCGCCGCGGTGCGGCAGTTTCCTATGACACCATAATTCAGGTTACTCATCGTAGTTTCGTTTTAATAAGTTCTTTGATAAAGCTGACGGCTGAGCCTAGCCCGGCTTTCTTGTCCGGCTTCCCGGGCAGGCGCGTATTCCCGTCGGCCAGTATATTCAGGAAAGGCAGGACTTCCGCTTGCGACTGCATATTGTATCGGGCGGATTCCGACGTATTACCTATCTTTATGGTAACGGCGTCCTCCGGCAATGCCGCGAACATGTCATCGTCCGTCCTGTCGTCGCCCATCGCCAGGATAAAGTCATAGCGTTCCTTGCCGAGCTGGTGCTTCACTTCGGAACCTTTGCTGTAATCGGGAGATTTAATCTCGATGACTTTGTCCCCTTGGATGATTTGCAGCCTTTGCTGTATGCAGACAGTCACCAGTGCATCGGCCAGTTGCTGCGCACGCAGCCAGCCCAGCATCGCATTCCCTGTAATGCCATGCCAGTGCCGTATCCTTTATTTCCAGATGGGAATGGGGCGTCTTCTCGACAAACATTTTCAGTATGGACAGCAGTCCGGCGCTCCATTCGGGCTTGTGGGTGTTTTCATGCCAGGTGCGGTCTTCCTTATAAAAGGCTCCGTGTTCGGCGGCAAGAGATACGGGCAGGTTTCCCAGCCATTTTTCCAGGGTGAGATGGTCGCGGTCGCTGTTGATGACTACACGGTTGGACGGGTCGTCCGTCAATCTTTGCAAGGTTGCCAGCAGGTCTTTGGTGGGTCCGGCATCTTCGGGGCGCGGTTTGATGGCGGCCAGTGTTCCGTCATAATCCAGTAGAATCAGCCTCCGGCATGCCTTGTCATAGGCTTGTTTGATGGTGCCGATGAGGCTTGCGGATATTTTTTTCTTGCGGAGCAGCGCGTTTTTAAGGCAGGCATTGTTCCATTCGTCCATGAAGTCCGCTGCCCATTTATCGACGGTCTGGAGTGATACGGTCTGCTGCATGTTCCGGAGCCGCTTCATCTGTTCTTCGACGGGCATTTCCAGTGCCCGGCAGATGGCTCCTTCGATTTGGGCGGTGTCGTTGGGATTGATAAGCAGCGCGTCGACCGCCGCTCCTGCCATTTCGCTCAGAATCAGCACGCCTGGATTGCCACATTTGCTGGCTACGTATTCTTTGGCCACCAAGTGCATTCCGTCGCGCAACGGGGTTACCAAGGCAATGTCCGCCATATAATACATGGCAACCAGCTCGCTGAAAGAGAAGCTGTGATAAAAGTAGCAGACCGGCGTCCAGTCCATCGTAGAGTACGTGCCGTTGATGGAGCTGATTTCCTCATCGATTTTAGTCTTCAGTCCGGCATAACTGCCCACCTGGTCGCGCGAAGGGACAATGACCATGGCCAGGGTGACCTTGCCGTGGTACTCCGGGTGATGTTCGAGAAAGGCGGCAAATCCCGACAGGCGGTGCAGGATTCCCTTGCTGTAGTCCAGGCGGTCGACCGACAGGATCAGCTTGTTGTCGCCGAACAGCTTCTGCGTTCGCTTGATAGCTTGGCGTACCTCCGGCTTGGAAGACGCGGCGTGGTAGAGCCGGTAATTGATTCCCATGGGGAGGGCGTCGATTCGGACGATGCGGTTCCCAATCTGTACTTCGTCCAGTTTGATATGGATGTGCAGCACCCTTTGCAGCGTACTTATGAAATGCCTCATGTAGTCGTGCGTGTGGAAGCCTATGAAGTCTGCCCCCAACAATCCTTTCAGTATTTCCGCCCGTTCGGGCAGGATGCGGAAAAGCTCGTAAGAGGGGAAGGGGATATGGTGGAAATATCCGATGCTCAAGTCCGGGTATCTTTCTCTGAGCATTGCCGAAAGCAGCATCAGCTGGTAGTCTTGTATCCAGACTTTGTCTCTGGGACGCACCAGGCGGCAGATTTCATTACAGAAGCGCCGGTTCACTTCCTTATAAGCCTGCCAGAAACAATCCTTATATAAGGTATAGGCAAAAAAGTAGTGGCACAGGGGCCAAATGGTGCTGTTGCTATACCCTTCGTAATAGTTCTTGATGTGCGCATCGGTCAAGAATACCGGATAGAAATTCATTTCCTCCAGTTGGGTGCCGATTGCCTGCTTGTCGCTTTCGTTGTCAACACATATCCCCGACCATCCTATCCAATGCTTTTCGCAGGCGGTTTGAAGCGAGTCCAATCCGGTAGCCAGGGCGCCTTCGCTCCGCGAGAATGTAAAGGTCCCGTCTTGCCCGGTGGCTTTGACGGATAGCCTGTTTGATATAATATAGAGTTTCATGCCTTTGATAAGGCAAAAGGCGTGCCATTTACGCGATGAAAATAATAAACGTTTGATAATTAGATGAATAAAGAAGAGGATTCCCGCTTTGTCTTTTTCATTTTGGTAAAGTAGCATTCTCGAAATGAAAAAACGTATTTTATTTTGTTTTCAGTAAAAGCGCTATAAAAAGAAAGATAGAAGCACTTTTTTCACTCAAAAAAGGGGATAACCCGTTACTTGGGTATCCCCTTCAATCCAATTGATAATCAACCTCATTTTTCAATTCCGTACCCCCATAAGAGCATTTCGTTACGAGCTACTTCATAGAGGATTTTTCTGATTAAATTACTCATTTTCTTTGCCATAATCTTTTAACCTTAAAAATTAACTACTACCTAATGAAAACTGAAAACTTAGGCTTTTTCCTTGGGGAGCACGTACAACGTTGAATATCCCCATACATGTACGTCGGCTTCACCGATCTTCCTTAACAATCTTTTTACGCTTTTCATTTTGTTATCCTCCTATTTGTATGTTGTACAACACAAATATAAGGTATTATTTGATAGATTATCCTCTAAAAAGGCTCTAAATGTGTTTTATAGCATATTAATTGATTTGCATCAATTAATTTATTTTATTATGAAACGACTTTGTAATAAGAAGCCAATAAAAAGATGCTTTCTTCAGGCTCCATCCGTTGCAAACGACACCGCTGGAGGTGAAGTTGTTTTCATACCATAGTAAAGAACATATCCGATGAAAGAAGCATCTTTCATTAGATAATCCGATACTTTCTTAATTTCTCATAGAATGTGGTCCGGCTCAGCTTCAGCATCCTTGCCGCCTTGGAACGGTTATTGCCGGCACGTTCCAGCGTTTGAAGCAACAAGGCCTTCTCCCTTTCTTCCTCAGCCATATCCTCCGGCTCTTCTTCCGGTTCCATCTTAAGGTTCAGGTTTAAGTTATCTACAGTTATCCAGGGGGATTCAGCCAACAGTACTGCCCTGTTGACAGTATTCTTCAGTTCCCGGATATTGCCGGGCCAGGCGTATTGCCCAAGTGCTGTTTCTGCAAGGCGGTCGAAACCTTGGATAGGCCGTTTTTGTTCTTCTGAGGCATGTTTTAGAAAGAAGTTTGCCAAGGGCAGAATGTCTTCCTTGCATTCCGACAGCCGGGGAAGGATGAGGGTGAATTCGTTCAATCGGTGGAAAAGGTCTTCCCGGAAACGTCCCTCTTTGATAGCCTTCTCCAAGTTCTCATTGGTGGCGGCGATGAGACGAATATTGAAGGTGTGTTCGTGGATGGAACCCAGCGGCTTGTAAGTCTTTTCCTGCAAGGTCCTCAGTAGCATTGTCTGAGTCTTGTAGGACAGGTTGCCGATTTCATCAAGAAATAGTGAGCCTCCTTCGGCCCTCTGAAACAAGCCGGGCATGTCACTCTCAGCTCCGGTGTAAGCACCCTTGCGGTGACCGAAAAATTCGGAGGCGGCAAGCTCCTCGGGGATTGCTCCGCAGTCGGCAGGGATGAACGGTTTGCTGCGGCGATGGCTCTGGTTGTGTATTTCACGTGCCACATGTTCCTTGCCTACGCCGGATGCTCCACGGATCAGGACGGAGTAGTCCGAAAGGGCAACCAGTTTCAGCCTTTTGTAAAGCTGAATGGTTTGAGGACTTTCGCCACGGTAAAACTCATTTTCTTCATAGGGTTTGTTGAATGCTTTGGCAATCAGTTCCAAAAGTTTATCCGGATGGACGGGTTTGCACAGATAGTCGATGGCTCCCAGTTGCATGGCTTGGACGGCATTCTCCACCTGTCCGTAGTTGGTCATGATAAGAAAAGGAATGGTATAATGGTGTTCGTTCATCCATTCCAAAAGTTGGGTGCTGTTCCCGTCGGGTAGGCGCAGGTCGGCCAGTATGAGGTCATATTCCTTTTCTTTGATAGCTTTCCTGGCATCGGAAAGCTTTGTTACACTTTCCGTCTTCATGCCTTGCTTGGCCAGCCAGTTGCTGATGGTGCGGCTGAAAACGACATCGTCCTCTATAATCAAGATATTCTTCATTTGTTTTCCTGTAGTTTATGTTCTGCAAAGTTGATAAGTGCTTCTACGGAACGGATAATCGTATGTATTTCCTCGACCTGTTTTTCCGTCCACTGTTCCGTCTCGGCAATTACCAGTTCTTTTATTTTCATTATAGGATAATTCAGGCGGACAGTTTCCCAAAGGGGCAGATTCTTATGCAAGATAGAGTGAATGGTTTTCAAGTCATTTTGCTCTATAGCAGCATGGATGGACTCCAGGTCTTTCCGTGTTTCCTCGATAAACAAACGGAGCATCTCCCGCTCATCATCTTCCCCAGAGAGGATAACTGAAAAATCAGGTTCCAGGCATTTGGATTCCTTTGGTCCGATTGTCTTACAGCTAATTTCCATTAGCTGTTCCATTGTGAAAGGCTTGTGTATGCTTGCTGCAAAGCCTTTGGAGAGATATTCGTTATCATCGTCGGGACGGGCGGTAACGGCTATGACCGGGATGCATTTTGCTTTTTCTATATTTGAGCAGCGGAGCATCTCCAAAATGCCGAAACCGTCTACCTCCGGCATCTGAATATCCGTCAGCAGCAGGTCGTAGTCATTTTTCTTCAACAGACTGGTGAGTTCCCAACTGTTAGTGCAACAATCGCATGTCACTCCGTTTTGGGAAAACATCTCACGGGTAATCTTCTGCTGTATCTGGTCATCGTCGATAACCAGTACACGGACATTCTCCAACTGATAAGCGGTTATCGGTTTAACTTCTTCCAAGTCAGAATTATTGTCTGCAGCCGAAAGGGGAAGGAATACAGAGAAAGTGCTTCCCCTTCCCAGCTGGCTTTCCACTGTAATCTCGCCATTCATTCGTTTTACAAGTTGGGCGGTGATTGCCAGCCCCAGTCCGAAGCCGGGAGTATTCCTAGCATTTTCCAATCTCTCAAAGGCGTTAAATATCCGTTCATTATCCTCTGCTGACATGCCGGAGCCGCAATCCTGTACGGAAAAGAGCAATTCTTCATTATGATATTCCGCGTCCAAGGTGATGGTTCCCCTGTCAGTAAACTTTAATGCATTGGAGAGCAGGTTGTTTATAATTTGCTGTAAGTGTGCCCGGTCTCCCTTCACAATGGCATTCAAACCAGAAAAACGGGTAACGAAGCGGAGTTGTCTCTTTTCTGACAGCAGGATGTAGTTTTTTGCTGTCTCCTTAAAGAAAACGGACAGTGAGAAAAGGGTAAGATGCAATTTGATTTGTCCGGTATCCAGCAGGTAAAATTCCATCAGGGTGTTTACCAGGCCCAGCATGTAGTCCGATGAATGGCAGATATTCTCCGCATACTCGTCCTGCTTTGTCTTTTCCTTGATCCCCGGCAGCAGTTCCGCGCTTTCCTTGATAACGGCCAGCGGGGAGCGCAAGTCATGGGCAATGGAGAGCATCATTTTTTTCTTGGATTGCAGCAATTCTCTGTTTTTCCTATCGGATTCTTCCAGTTCTTTTTCATAACGGGAACGCCTTTTCACATCCCGGTGGATGATGACGTACAGCATGAAAATGAGAAGGCAAATGAAAAATGCCAGCCCTGTAAAGGTATAGAAAGAGCTTTCCCTCTCTGATAGGAACAATCGGTATTTTTCCGATAAGCGCCGGTTCGCTTCTGCCTCGAAATCTTTAACCAATCCGTTTAATTTCTGATTTAATACCAGATTATTAGCATAGAGGCTGTCCATCTGCATGAATAGTTTTTGCCGCTGCTCACGTTGTTGTTCGAGAATTTGTTTGTTCAATGAATAAAGAAGCCTTGTAGGAGTAGATATGGAAGGCGTGGCTGAATTCTTTTTTTTGATAGCTTTTTCACGCTGCTTCTGATAGGCTGATTTGGACTCTTTTCTATGGAAAATAGACCAGAATCCTTTTTTCTTCTTGTTGCTCTCCAAAGAGGATATTTCGGTCGTCGTTTCACTATTTTTCGTAGCATGTTTCATCCGGGAAACAATAACCGGTATCTTTTCCCTTACAAGATCGCCCACTTCCTGCAATTGCAGAAAAGTATTCATGACAGCCGAAAGCAGGGATTCCTTTTCCTGCAACAGAAGGCAGAGGGAATCTATGCGCTTTTGTTGAGCCGGAACATGCACATAATCTTTTAATACTTGCAGCGTGTCGCAAACTTCTTTTCTTTTTGCACGATATCTCTCTAGATCCACCTCTCTCCATACGCTGACCAATTCCGCTTGTGTAGTCAATTTCCACAGATGAGCATAAGTTCTTTCTATTAATTTGCGGGTATAAACCAACTCCCGCTCGTCTTTTTGCAGAGTACTGCGCTTTGTCTGTTCCACGCGAAATAGATATACGATAAAAGCAAGCAGAGCGATCAATATGCTGTAGCCGATAAAAACTTTAAATCTCAGTCCCATTTTCACAAGCCTTTCTATAAAATAAATACCGGTACATCAAAGAACCGACATCACTTTCTTTTAATATTTAGCTTGCGCCTTCCTTACGGAATGTGTTCAGCTATGATTGTAATATTAAATCATCAGTCTGATCAATTCATTGAAATCATTGATGATATAATCTGTTTTTGATGATAGCAATGAAACATTTGCCTCATTTATCAATATTACCCATCCGGTACAAAATTATCGGGAATCCCTTCGGAGTTTTTTGTTCTTTTGAGATTATTTCTATTAATTTGTATTCACTCCATGCAGGAGTACCACGTGTATAACCCCGATAGTTGGTTTCACTGATTTTAATAGCATATTCGTAACCACTTTCATAGTTAAAATCCTGTACATAGAATAACGGTTACCAGTTTTGTGACGCTTCTTTTTTCACTGCATACATATCCGATAATGCAGCACCGGCATCTACAATGCCTTTCAATTTTTGGAATGCAACAGTTATGACATATTCCTCATAACCTGTTACTTTTCTTCATTCCTGCTCTTCCTCATTACACCCGGATATTGTTTATCGAACTTTACGTTTTAAGCCAAACTTGTTGCTGACAAACTCAATAAGATTAAGGGTCGTATCCAAATTTTCTTTTGAATGCATGGCAGTAAGACTTAACCTTAACCGTGATTGCTTCCTTGGAACTGCTGGATAAGAAATAGGATTTACATATATCCCATTTTCAAGAAGAATTCTGGCTGCTTCATTTACTTTATATTCATCCCTTACCATAATAGGAAATATAGCTGATTGGGAGTCTCCATAATCAATGTTCAAAGCATTTAGATTCTCTTTAAAATACTGAATATTCCAAAGAAGTTTTTCTCTTATCTCTGGTTCTTCATCAATTAGCTCAATTGCTTTGACTGTTGACGCTGCAACTTGTGGAGTAGCTGCTGCCGAGAAGATATTGTGTCTTGAATAATATTGCAATAATGTTATAATTTCTTTCTTTGCGATAGCATATCCCCCAACATTGCCAAAAGCTTTGCTGAATGTTCCTGTTATAATATCAACTTTATCTAGTAATCCAAAATCTTCAATTACTCCACGTCCTGTTTTACCTAATACACCAATACCATGTGCATCGTCTATAAGAAGATAAGCATTGTATTCTTTACAAATATCATATATTTTATCAATAATTGCAATATCTCCATCCTGAGAGTATACGCCGTCAATTACAACTAAACGATTTTTAAATTCCTTTGATGATTTTAAAGCACGTACAAGAGCATCTATGTTGTTATGTAGAAATAATTTCCGATTTGTACAATTACAACCATCCATTATACTCGCATGGGTGAACATATCCAATATTGCTATATCTTGTGGTCCCAATAATGCACAGATTGTACTACAATTAGCAGCATAGCCGGAGGTATATGAAATAGCGTGATCGTTCTTTAGAAAATGGGCTATTTTCTTTTCAAGAATTTCATGCAAATAAAGATGTCCTCCAATGAGAGGAGAAGCCCCAACACCACATCCATATTGTCTTATTGCTCCAATTCCTGCTTCAATTACTTTAGGATGGTGTGATAATCCCAAATAATCATTCGAAACAAAACTGATAACACTCCTAGTAGCATTAGAATATGGATCTTTGATCTCCATTTCAGCTCTGGAACCAGTCAGCGTTATGACACGGTAAGGCAAATGATGTATACCATTACGATATGTAATATAATCATCTACGAGTTTAGCGCGTTCCCCAATTGGCTCTCCGACATTTTCAAAATCCTTAAGTGTTTTACCTTCAAAATCATTCATAATGTATACTATATTTATATTTTGCAAAGTTATTTGCTTTTATATATTTGGTCAATGAACTTCGGTTAACTAATTCTTCTACGAATTCGGCTCAGAGCTTGTGGCGTTATTCCCAAATAAGATGCTAAATATTTTAATGGAATGCTATAAATTAACTTCTTATGATATTTAATCAGTTCTTGGTATCTATCTTCTGGAGATAATTTTAAAAGGCTAATTTCCCTTTTGATTTTACGGGTAAAAATATCCTCCATCACAATACGAGCAATCTTATTCGTATTTAAAGATTCATCATATATCAAGGCTAAATCACTCATTTTTATCTTCCATACTACAGAGTCGCATAATGTTTGCACAGTAAATGCTGAAGGTTCATTCTGCATCAATGAAAAATATGAGTTTGCAAATTCATTACTAAAAGAAAACCAAAACGTAATTTCTCTTAACTTCATATTAGTCGTCCAGTATCGTACTATCCCATCTTCAATAAAATAAAGATATTTTTCCCTTTCTCCTTCTTTGATAAAGTAGCCATTCTTTTTTATTACTTCTCTTTTAAAATGTTCATTAAAGAACTGCTTTTCGCCAATTGTTAGCTTTAATCCTTTATTTAGATTATTCTCAATATTGACTGAATTTTCAATAAGTGTTGCAATTGTACTATTCATATTCTAGTTTGTTTTATGAGATATTATGTGATGACATATAACATTAATTGCAAATCTATATATAAATTGAGATAAATCAAACGATATGTTATTGAATAACCTTTTTTTATATCATATTACTTTCATTATAATATATTTATTAACATATTGTGTAAATTACACAAGTGCAAAAGATAGTAGTATCAGGTCATTTATTTATCATCAAATCAGTTTATTACAAATTCTTTTAAATATAGTTTTATGGGATGTTACAAAGTTGCTGGCATTGAGTTCTGTTCGTAGATGATTTATTTCTTAGACAAATCTTACGAAAAAAACTAAATACTAGGAATATAGCAGACTTATTTCCCGGTTAGAAGGCTACAGGAAACTATGAAATCTACACTATCCACAAAATCATCTACAGCAACGACATTATTGAAAATCATGAATGTATATTTTGGGGGAAATAACACATACATACATCGCATTTTAGCAAATAAATTAACCGAAGTTTATATTTTCAGTAAATGGATAAAAAAACAAATATCCTAAGTGCTAACATGCAACATCCTTTTCTATATTTGCATCGTAGTTTTTTGATCAAAAGACACAATATCCTAGGATTGCATTTTATTAGTAACATTAAAATTTTAAAAAATGAAAAAATTTATCGTTGCTTGTGCATTTGCGCTATTAGGTATTGGCGTCTATGCTTCAACTTGCGTTTATCACACAAGTTGTGGAACTTCTGGCATGACTGTTGGCCCTGATTATTTCAATGATGATTGGAATGAATTCTTAGCTTATCTTATGGAACTCAACGAAAGTATATGTGGTGAAAAAGGCCCTATTAGCTATGAAATAATTCCATAGTTACAGTCTTAAAAACAGAGTGTAATGTAAGATACTATTATACAAATAGATACTTACACTACACTCCTTATAATTCGGAACAAATATCAGTTGAATAAGTTAATCACTCAATCAACTGTTGAGCTAAATAAATTATCTCACTTAGAATAAACATATGAAAAAGATAATCATTATTTCTATTACCCTGTTTATATATTTACAAGGGTACTCACAAGTCTACATGAAAGGAAATAATAACAGTCATACAGCAAATTTCCCAGAATTAGAAAAACTAGATGTTTCTAAATTAGAATGTATATATCAATATACAATAATGGATACTGAACTTCAAGATTCAAAAGAAACGTATCGTATATTACAAATTGGAGAAAAATATGTTAAATTCTCAGACTATGGATGTTATCGTATGGACTCTGTTCTCAGCCATATAAACAAAGCAAAATTAACATTGCATGAATTTACACGCATTTTTAACACCTATTCTCCCAGCATGGATTATATCTTAAAAGAAAAACGAATAGGTAAGCTAACAGTATATGATAGAGTTTTTACTGATAGATATATGTACGAAGAACCAGTGTCTAATTTTAAATGGTCACTGTCAAAAGATACCATGACGATTTGTGGATATCTCTGTCACAAAGCAAAAAGTACATTTAGGGGTAGACATTGGCTAGCATGGTATAGCGATTTACCTATCAGTGAAGGACCGTGGAAATTTTGTGGTTTACCAGGAATGATATTACGAATTGAAGATTCAAATCACGAACATTTGTTTACAGCAATTTCTATAAGAAACATCAAAAGTAATATAACAAGGAAAAAACAGTCAAACACAAAAACGACAAGGCAAAAATTTAATAAAGCCTTAGCCATTTATAAATCAAATCCAGGAAACATTATTTCAGGAAGTCAACTTGCACCAAAAGATAAGGACGGAAATGAAATACCAATAAGAAAGAAAAAAATGTTCTTTAATCCTATAGAAAAAGAAGAAGAATGAAAGCAGTAGTCTGTTTCTTTATTATATTTATATTTTCTGTTCATTTATACGCTCAGAAACTATTAAATGGTAAGGTTCTAAATGAGAAAAATGAACCTTTATCATCTGTTGTCATAAATGTATTTAATATTCAAGATGAACAATTAATAGCATACGGCATTACTGATGAAAAAGGAGAATATAATATTCATATACAGACTAATGAAAAAAAAGTAAAGGTTCTTTTTTCATTCTTAGGATATAAAAAAGAAGAAAGAAGTATAGACAACTTTGCAAAAAAATACGAGATTAAGATGAAGGAAGAGCCCTTTACATTAAAAGAAGTAACAATAAAGGCGCTTCCTATAAAAACTAAAGGAGATACAATTATTTACAACGTTTCTTCATTCCGAAGTAACTCAGACCGTAGTGTTGAAGATATAATAAAGAAACTACCAGGAATTGTAGTTGAAAGTACCGGACAAATCCTTTACAAAGGAGAAGGCATTAATAAATTCTATATAGAAGGACTTGATATGTTATCGGGACGCTATGGCCTAGCCACTAGAAATATTTCTGCTGATGATATTGCATCAATAAGTATATATGAAAATCATCAACCCAAAAAGATTTTGGAGGATATTGAGTTTAGTGATAGAGCAGCATTAAATTTGAAATTAAAAAAGCAGCGAACATTAAAGCCTGTAGGCACAGCTACAGTCGGTGGGGGAGATGGAAAAAATGCTCTTTGGTTAGCTGAATTATACACCTTACTGATTAGTCCTAAAATGCAACAGCTATTCACTGTTAAAACAAATAATTCTGGTAGTACTTATTCAGAAGAAACAACATCTTTCATAGATAATGGACTCAATAATGAAACAATGGCATTAAATATGTTTTCATCAACACCATTTGGAACAAGTAAAGCCCCCAAAGAACGTTATTATGAAAACCAATCTATATCCTCAACCTTCAACTTTTTATCCAAGTTAAATGAGAACTTAACTTTAACTGTAAATGGGAGTTATACTAAAGATATAAATGAATATTCCAATACAAAAACAAGTGATTTCTTTGACGGCAATCATACACAAATCATAATAGAAGAAAATAATTACTCCAATTTAAATAAACAAGAGGGGGAATTGTCTTTGAAAATAGAGAACAATAGTAAAAAGCTATATCTTTTGAACGAATTTAACCTAAAAGGAGAATTTGAACGAAATCAATATTATTTAAATAGCCACATACCTATATGCCAAACATTGAAAACCGACGACTACAAAATTGGTAATAAATTCAATATAATAACTCGTAATGAGAATAAGATATTTCAATTCAATTCGAATATATCTTTTGCCAATACTCCCCTGAACTATATCCAGGCCATCTCCCCTGAATCAGATTCATTAATAGTAAATCAAAAGGTTGAAGGACTTTCCTTTCACACATTTGAATCCACATCATTCCAATGGTTGATAGACACTCATTCAAGCCTATCGGCAAATTTATCTTTCGAATCTCATTATGATAAACTAAACAGCATCTTAAAGAAGAACAATGATTTAATTCTTAACGAGAATAAAGGATATAAATTAATAACCACCATATCTCCAACATATCAATATCATTCAGATAAATTGAGATGGAATATAGAATTGCCCATACAATTATATAATCTGCGCTATGTAGATTTACTAAAAGAGGATCATTATATACTGAATAAACCTTATATTGGGATTCGGTCAACTTTAAATTACTCATTTAGAGAGAATCTAAAAGCAACATTAATTTGCGGCAGTAGCCGCACCATAGGAGGTTTAATCAATTTCGTAACAAATCCTATTTATACAACTTACCGAGATCAAAACACTTTTGGAACTGGTGCTTTATCTGTACGCAAAAATTTATATATAAATTCTACTTTATTTTATAGAAATACAATTGAAGGTTGTTTTCTTACATTCCGTGGAGGATATCAATCCATTGATAACAATATAATGAAAGGAAGTAATATCTCTCAAAATGAGACTGTAGTTAATAGCCAGAAAAAGAAGAATAAAATGAACATATGGAGCGTGTATTTATATGCAGCTAAAAACTTGCATGATATTAATACAACTTTGTCACTTATTGGAAATTTCAATCTTACTCAAAAAAAAGCCATGCGTCAGAATTGTACATACGACATAACAAATTGCAACTATTTATTAAAAGGCAATATAAAAAATAGCTTGTTTCATGATATTATAATAATAAATCTAGGGTGTCAATACTCATTATCAGTACAAAAGATGGATATGCTGAAAAAGAGTGATAACTTAAACGAAATTGTGAACACTTGTAATATATCTTTCTTTCCAGTAAAAGCATTTGAGTTATATATGAAATCATATTATAACTTTACTGAAACAGAAGAAAAATATTTTAAGCAAGATCTTTATATAGATGCCGGCATCCGATATATAACAAAAAAAATCGAAGTTGAATTTAAAGCAAACAATTTAACAAACAAGACGGAATATAATATTCGTCAGTTTAATATGTATGATACTTACGCATACACATATCATCTTAGACCAATCGAATTCATGTTATCTGTAAAATATAAATTTTAAAAAAGAGCTTATGAAAACATTCAAAAAAAACACTAGTGTTCTAATACTTAGTTTAACACTGGTTTCTTGTATTAATGGTTTAGAAGAAGTCAACACTCCTTCTAATAGTATCTCGGATATTCCACAGGAGAGCACTCGTAGTCTTACTGATAGTTTAGAAATCGTATATCATGGAGAAAGCTATAAAACTGCATATACGATTACAGAAGGCTCTACTTATATATATCAGAATTCTAAAGTTAGAAACTTAATTGATAATTTAAACCATAATCAACCTAACCTAATGACTTTCTTTCATAAAAATGGAATTATCGAATTTTTTGATAATGAAGACGACTTTAAATTAAACAAAAAAAGATTGGTAGCTGAACACAGAATGGAAAAGAAATCACCACTATTATTATCCCGCGAAGGATGGTTTCCAGATGATAACAAACCTTACCTCTCCCCCGCAGATCCTGTAAATAATGAAGTCGAAATTCATTTGTATGAAGATGAACTTTATTTAGGAGGTTATTTTGCATTAGCGAGAACTAGACATGACAGTGATTATTCACAAGTTGATAAAGTTTGGAATTTTGGTGGTGATATAACCTCTATGATAGTACATACTATAGGTGTTGGGGGTATATTTACATTTTATGATGTCATGGAATGTCAAGGGAAAAGTTTTACGATGATAATCGATGTTGATGATAGCATCAGCCTTCCTTTTGGCAATTATGCAATTGCTACACCTAATAATAGTTATAAGTTTGGTTCGCTTTTTATGATTGACTTAAGAGATGTTTATTGGTATGGTATAGCAGGAAATTGGAGTGATAGAATTTGTTGTATTAAAGTCGAAAGATATATTGGCAGTGGAGGTATAATGTAGATTATTGTTTTAACTCCAAAGTCATAGAACTTTGGGGTTATTTTGCTCTGCATTTTTTATACCAGTTAGTTCTACTACCTCAAATGTACCGAACTTTTAAAATATTATTGACATCTATCTTGTTTTAGTATACATATACCATTTCACTAATATTAGTTATGAAAAATATTTTATTTGCAGCCCTATTTACAATTGGAATAATACCTGTTCAAGGACAAGAAAAAATACAATTCTCTTTTACAGGTGGGTATGAACATTTTAAAGTTAATCACTTTAATAAGTTAAGTGGATATGGCCTAGGTTGTGAATTTAAATTCCATTTTTACAAAAGGTTCTATATGGTTGCTAATTTTCATATGGGCATAAATAACGAATTTATGCCTCGTACAGCCATACAAGGTATTGGTGAAGTAGACTTCTCAATGCACTGGAGAATTCGTGAGTATAAAACCGGAATTGGTTTAGGAGCAAATTTAATTAATTTTAAAAAGCATAAGATATACACTCAGGCTACATTTGGATTGTCTAAACTCAAACAATCTGAACCCAATGTTTATAGTTACAGACCAACAATAGAAATTGGAACTAAAAATGAGTATTACTTGAAATACTCAACATCAATTTCATCAGGTTATGATTATAGAATTAGCAAACTCATTTGCATAGGAATGGATTATACAGGCTGGTGGTTAGTAGGGCTTGCATATAGAAATACACTGAATGCCAAAATAAGCTTTTTCTTCTAAATTAAGACATCATTAAGTTCATAAAGTAAAAGAATAAATATCACACATTCAAAATGGAGGGCATTTCATTAGAAGAAGATGAAAGTCCTATAATTTAGAGTATTTATATTCCAATATATACAATAACCCAATATGTTATTGAAAGAGAAATGCTATATAATAAAATACTCTTCTACCTAATAGGAGTATCAAGTTCCTTATACTACAAAATTTGTTCAATTAAAGATTACTTGACTATTATTAATGTCAAACACAATACAAGTTAACTAGGGTTCATTTCCTTAGAATGACTTGACATGTACTTTTGTACCTTTAAGAAAGCCATTTTAAAACTGACATATGAAGACTCATCTTATAGTTACATTTTTGCTCATCATATTACCTTCAGTTAATGGTATGTGGGCGCAATCTGCTGACATATCTACTAGGGATAGCATGAGGACAGATTCTGTTAGAGTAAAAAAGAAAGATGGAATAAGGGCACCTATTACCTATGAAGCTATAGATTCTATTGTATTAACAGGAGATGGCATAGCCCGTCTTTATGGAAGTGGAAAAGTGAATTATGAAAAAATAGAGTTAACCGCTGAAATCATTTCAGTAAATATGGATAGTAGTATTGTACATGCTTACGGAGTTCTGGATTCATTAGGAATCAAGCAAGGAACTCCAGTCTTTAAAGATGGTGAAACACCATATGAAGCCGAAGCTATACAATATAATCTCAAAACTAAAAAAGCTTTTGTTTACAATATAATCAATCAACAAGGAGAAGGTTATGTGACTGGGAAGGAAGCCAAGAAAGGACCTAATGATGAAATTTTTATGGAAAATGCTAAATATACGACCTGTGACCACCACGATCATCCTCACTTTTATCTTCAGCTAACCAAAGCAAAAGTGAAGCCTAAAAAAAATGTAGTCACAGGTCCTGCATATTTGGTAGTAGAAGATGTTCCTTTACCGATAGCTGTACCATTCTTTTTTTTCCCTTTCACCACAAGCTATTCTTCAGGGGTAATTATACCTAAGTATATGGACGATTCTGCACGTGGTTTCGGATTGAATGAAGGTGGATATTACTTTGCTATCAGTGATAAGATGGATTTAAAGTTGACTGGAGATATTTTCACTAAAGGGTCATGGGCCATCCGTATGCTAAGTAACTACAATAAAAGATATAGGTATTCAGGTTCCTTACAAGCAGACTACCAGGTTACTAAAACTGGGGATAAAAATATGCCGGACTATTCAGTATCAAAAGATTTTAAAATAGTTTGGAGTCATCGGCAAGATCCCAAAGCCAATCCTAACGTCAACTTTTCTGCCAGTGTGAATTTTTCTACTAGCAGCTATGAACGTACTAATATTAATAACTTATATGATCCTGGAACAATGACACAAAATACTAAAACTTCAAGTATCAGCTATCAACGTACCTTGTTCGACAAGCGTCTGAATATCTCCGGAACATTCAATATTGCACAGTCTATGAAAGATTCTTCATTATCCATGACATTACCTGATTTGAATATTTCTTTAGCCGTGTTTTATCCCTTTAAACGAAAACATTCCGTTGGAGATGAGAAATGGTACGAGAAAATTTCACTGAAATATACCGGAAGATTGACCAATAGCATTGATACCAAAGATAATCTGTTATTCAAATCCGGTATCCGCAAATGGAAAACGGCCATGGAACACAGCATTCCACTTAGTGCTACCTTCCCTCTATTCACATATGTAAATGTTACTCCAACCATTGACTACCACGAACGGTGGTATACACGTAAAGTAATGAAAGAATATGATATGGATAAAAAGCAATTGGAACAAAGCGATACCATATATGGATTTAACCGAGTATATGATTATCGAATGAGTGTATCACTTAATACTAAACTCTACGGCATGTATAAACCTATCTTCCTGAAAAAGAAAGAAATATTGATACGCCATGTTATTACTCCGACAGTCACAATTAGTGGTGCACCGGGATTTAAACAGTTTTATGAGGACTATACAGATACTTTTAATAAAAAACTGCACTATTCACCATTTGAAGGTCAGCCATACGGAGTGCCGAGCCATGACGGATCAGGAATGGTGAATTTTGAATTATCAAATAACTTGGAAATGAAGTATAAGACCCCAAATGATTCTATAAAAAAAATAAGCTTGATAGATGAATTCAGTGTGGGAATGTCCTATGATTTGGCAGCAAAAGAAAAACCGTGGGGGGATCTTGATATGAATTTACGGCTCAAACTTACTAAGAGTTACACATTCAGTATGAATGCAAGATTTGCGACTTATGCCTATACATTTGACAAAGATGGTAATGTTACGGACAGTGATCGTACAGAATGGTCCTATGGACGCTTTGGTCGTTTCCAAGGGTATAGTTCATCATTTAATTACACCTTCAATAATGAAACATGGGGAAAGTGGTTTGACAAGAAAGAGGATATAGAAGCGGAGAAGAAAGAGGAGAAAGCTAGTACAACAGAAGAAATAGCAGAGGAAGAAGGGGGGGCTACTAAGCAAAAGAAAACCCAACAAGCAGAGGTTGATAAAGATGGTTATCAAGTATTTAAACTACCTTGGTCTATCAACATCAGTTACTCATATAGTATTCATGAAGATAAGAGTAAACCAATCAATATTCATAGTATGCGTTATCCATATTCATGGACGCATAATCTAAATTTAACCGGTAATTTTAAAATATCTAATAGATGGTCATTTACATTTAGTTCTGGATATGATTTTCAAGCGAAAGAAATAACTCAAACGTCATGCACTGTATCTCGCGACCTACATTGTTTTAGCATGTCTGCAAGCTTCGCACCCTTTGGCAAATGGAAATATTATAGTTTTAGGATTGGCTGTAATGCAAGTATGCTACAAGACCTTAAATGGGACAAGAGAAGTCAGACATCAAACGCAGTGCAATGGTATTAATAGCAAGTGTTCATCTCTAAATGATAAAATACAGAGATTCTGTATGAACCTTATATACCCCTGTTGCAAAAAAGTAAATGACAATATATGGATGAGATACTTTCATCAAAAAAGTAATTCTGAAGCAGTTTTGACTGTTTAATGAGTGAAGAAATTAACCTGGGTTTAATATTCATTATGTACACATCAAATAATAACAAATTCATAGTTAACGAACTATATTTAATTATACTTTTGCTATCACTTAATTAAGAAAAAGATTTCACGTGAAATGAGTGAGTGATAATCTAAAGATTATCCTCTGATAATTCCAGGCTGGGTTATTCTTTATAGAATAATAATGTATAAATATAGTCTCGCCAATTCTATTTATAAGCTTAATTACAGAGGATGGTTAAAAAAACATGAGGCGAATTTATAATAGTAAAAATGAGTTTACAAAAGTGATTAATTTTTAAAAGATAAACATTATGAAAAATCTTATATTAACTGCAGCTTTTTTGCTGTGTTCTATTCTCAGTTTTGCCCAAGTAGATGTTGCCATAGAGAGCATTAGTGTAAATCCGCAACAAGGTTATAAAGGTGACTTTTTCTACGGTGATATAACATGTTCAAATCCGGGAACTCAAGACATTGATGACTTCATTGTCTACTTTTATGTGTCCAAATCACCTACATTTAATATTAATACTGCAACCCTAGTAGGTTCACCTTATTATGGACGCTATTTGAATGCCGGAACTAAAGTCAGTGGTTATGTTTCATTTAACTTCCCGACAAATGTTTCCAACCCTACAACTAGTACTTGGTATGTATGGGCAAAAATTGAAAGCCGAACTTATATTGAAGGGTATGATAAACAGGCCAACAACACAAAAGCCGCTCCTATAACCATATATGGCTCAAGCTATTAATTGACAATTTAAAAATAAAGAACGGAAGATTTTAATGTTATCAAATAGCATAAACATATCTCCCGTTCTTTTAAGTAAAAAATAGTAGTTGAAACACAAATAAGTTAGTGGCATTGTGTTACACATATTCCATAATATATTCTAAAAAGATAAAGATATGAACTATAATAAATATACCCTATATAGCATTATATGCTTATTATTTGCACTATTGTTCAGCGGTTGTGAAGTTAGTGATGAAAAAGGCCCTAGCAACGAAGAAAGTGCTACTAGAGGATTATGCCAATATTGGTGGAGTGCTGACTATTTAGATTATGATGACGCTAATATTAGACAAGAGTTTATTTTTAGCCTTGATGGAACAGGAAGTGAAATCATCACTCGTACAAAACTTGGACAGACTACAACCTCTAATGAATATTTTTTCAACTGGTATTGGATAAACGATTCGTATAGAACCGTCTGTTTGGAATATGGAGAGAATGATGTCGTTTTTATGGATCAAATATTTATAGCTGATAATGTGCTCACTTGTTTTATGACAGGATTAGAATTAACTTTCTACGGTCGAGATACTCATAATTAAATATAATTACCACAGATCGACAAGGATTATTTCATAACATTCCTCTAACTTATTGGCAAGAGATTGATGTTTGTATAATACGTATTTGTCTTACGTACTTATCGATTTATATTATCTAAATTTAAAAAAAAAGAAATCCAAAGCACCTTTGTATAGTGATATTTTACGTATCACTATTTCTTTGGATAACCCCTATTTTATCCAATAAAATCTCAAATACTACAGCAACCGAGAATTCATAATATAATTTCGAGATTTTCTTTACCTCAAAATAAAAGATATTTTTATTAGCATTAGAATGCTTCTTCCACTAATTATTACTTATAAAACAAATATTAGATATCGCAAAATATCCCATTCTTTAGGAATCATACAAAAGCGATATCAAGTATTGGATATACAAAATAATTAACCTCGGTTTATTTATTAGCTTGGAAAGGAAAATAAACAAAAACAAAAAAACAAGATATGCTATATATCCATACATTTGTACAGCGCTAAAAATACTCATGAGTAAATTGAATATTTACAACTAGTAAAAAAAACAAAAAGGATATGAAAACGAAAATTTTAACATTATTCATGTTGGCTGTAATGACTACTTTCACTGTAAACTCATTTGCAGGCAATAAAAATGAAACTGAATCTAAAGATGTAAAATCTGAGAAAGTAGACCAAGATGTAGATCCTAAATCTATGAATTGGGTGTTTTTTGACAATCAAACAGGAACAGGGCAGTCTGGTTCATTAAGAGTAAATTACGATACCATGAATATGACCTTTGCTCGCGCCGCATCTGATTGGTTATATGCATCCAGAATGCCCGGAAAATACACCGACTATAAGTTTTATAATTCAAAAGGGCAGTTGTTAAATTTCAACGCAAATTGTAGTTCACAAGGAGTATACCATGGTTCAACCGTAACGGTCAAAAAGTAATATCTGTGATGAAAATCGTAGATGAACCCTAAAATAATGGGAGTGGTTATTAAATCACTCCCGATATTTTATATATTGCATTATTTTATTAAACGGAAATATACATGCGTACCATTCTAACGATATTAATTGCATATTTAGCCACTTTTACATATGCACAAAAGAATAAGGTCACCGTTTCCGGCTATGTGTACACATTGGAAAGAAACGGAGATCAAGTACCTTTATCCTATTCTTCAGTATCAATACTACAGTTACCTGATTCAGTTTTTATCGCAGGTAGTGCCACAAATAGGAAGGGATATTTCGAAATAAAATACACTAAACAAAAAAGGAATGCTAAAGTATTAAAAGTATCTTATACTGGTATGTTATCTCAATATTATACTTTAAAGCAAATAGACAATGAAGTAATAGATAGTATTTTTTTAAAAGACGAATTCGTGTTATTGAATGAAGTTTTCGTCATAGCCAAACAACCAGAGATTCAACAAAAAAGAGACACAACGATTATTAATGCAAAAGCCTTTACTGTTCCTCAAAATGCCTATCTACAAGAACTTATCAAAAGAATTCCTGGGATAACATACGATGCTGAAAATAACAAGTTGTCATACAATGGAAAAGATATTCACGAAATAGATGTAAATGGTGAACCTTTTTTCAATCAAGATACTCAAATGGCTTTAAACAATTTACCTGCAAAATTTATCAATACAATTAGAATCTATAATAAACAGGATAATTCGTTGTTTAAGTACAAAAATAATGAATACTATATTCTAGATTTGCAAACAAAAGAAGAATTTAATGGCTCATTACTAAACTCTGTAAAAGCGGGATATGGAATACAAAAAAAGAAAGATTTCGAAGGACAGGTAAACTATTTTAAAAAGAATGGAGATAATCTATCATTGATTTTACGATCAACAAATAAAGACTTAAACTCTTTTTACAACGATAACATCTCACATTCCGCAGGTTTTAATGTATTTCATAAATTTAATGATAAAATTAATATAGCAGGAAATATGCAATACATCAAAAATAAAATAGGAGAAGAATCAAAAAACTATCTAGAACAATATCTGCAAAACAACACTCTTTACTCATTAGGAATTGCGGAAAATGAAAACAAGAATAAATCTATCCGCTCATTTATTGGAGTAGAATGGAAACCGAATGAGAAAACTAGTCTTTTATTTAACATTGGATACAATCACGATACCTCTAACACGATTAATTACAATACGACCGACGTTTTGAATCATTCTATAAATTCGATTAAAACAGATGTTAATCATATCCCCAAAGAATATAAGATTAATTCAAATATATATGAATTGTTATCTAAAAATAAAAGCAATCATTTCACCTGGCAAGCAATGGCATGTCGCGATATTAGCAAACATATCAGATTAGATTTTAATTTGCAGTACAATCAGAATAAAGGGGAAAATATGAACTTCACCAATTCAACCATAAACTATTACCAACTAGAAAATAATGCTGATAAAGACTCTACTTTCTATAGCCGACAATATATATATTCACCACTAGTAAATACTGCATGGAACACTTCGTTGACCGTTTCGCAAACTATAAGTAAGGACTTCATTGTGTCGTACTTCTATAACTTGGATATAAAAAAAGAAACTTTTTTACGTAATACATATAATCTTTCCGTACCGGATGACTATGACATGGATATGAGTATAATTCCTCCATATTATGAACAAGAATATTTGGATAGTTTAAGTAATAACAGTTATAGTAAATCCTATACCCATAATATGGGTTTACGACTTAATTATAACTCAAAACAATGGAATATTAATGCAAGTTTTGTGTATGCCCCATTGCGACGGTCAATAAACCAACAAACGGGAACAAATAAAACAGATACAGTTATTTATTCAACTGATTTTCAATCCTCAATTTCTGCTAATTGGCATAAAGATAATTTAGATATCGTTCTTTACTATAACGGTGTAACAAATCAACCGCCATTATCAACTCTCCTTCCTGTTACCAATATGAGTAATCCCCTTAATATTATCAAAGGTAATCCAAACATAGAAAGAACTTTTATTCATTCTATTAATTTGGACTTCCGAGGATTTAAAGGCATTTATGCATCTACTAGATACCAAACTATTATCAATGATATTACACAAAAGATAACTTATAATACTATTACCGGAGTACGTGAGTCTTATCCTGTAAACATCAATGGTAATTGGAATATAAATGCCAATATAGTATGGAATAAGACTTTAGGAGATTTTAGATTAAGCTTAAATGAGAATGCTTTATATCGAGAACAAATATCATTAATAGGCGATTCATTTAATGCCGAATCCAACCGTAGTAAAACGTATGATTTTGATTTATTTAGCAAGTTTCAATTGGTATATCAACCTAAATGGGGAAATATAGAATTATTAGGAGAACAGCACTTTAAACAATACAGAAACTCATTACAGGAGAATAATGCTTATTCACGCGATTATAAAATTAAATTAAACGGAGTAGTCAATCTACCATGGGAAATACAAATAGCTAACGATATTAGTTATACCTATCGAAATGGCACGACCATTGAAAAAAGTAACAATACAGAGATACTATGGAACTTGGCTTTAACATGGTTGTTCCTAAAAGACAAATCTGCAGAAGTCTCTTTCTACTGGGCAGATATATTAAAACAAAGAAAAAATTATATTCAAGATGTAACAGCCGATAGTTTCTATGAATATCAAACAAAGCAGGCACCAGGATATATATTATTTTCATTCAAATACAACTTTAATATTGAATTAAAAAAATAATGCAAACAGTTTACCAAGAGCAGAATATTTGTTTTCCCATTTAACTTTGAAATCAGAAGGCACTATAAAAGTCTTTGTAAAGAATAGCACTAGGAACTTTGAACTATGGGAATGGAGAACTATTCATTGTTTTCTTACAATATAAATATGACTTATTTGCAAAAGTAGTATACTAGTTTTAGGCTTCTTTTCTAATATCTACAATAGGACATTCTTGTTCAGACATATACTTTTTCTTTTTATTTCATGCGACTTCGGAGCTATACTTTGAGGAACGGTTAACGGCAGAAAGCC
>ERZ779647.98-NODE-98-length-23739-cov-1.93358_pt1 | contig 23739 bp, 18 predicted proteins | sample MGYA00511479_ERZ779647 | MGnify/ENA primary metagenome ERZ779647 (study PRJEB29588, sample SAMEA2162259) | human gut metagenome | biome: human gut; feature: human-associated habitat; material: faeces | place: Denmark | collected 2008/2010 ...
ACAAAGGCGCTGATGCTGCACCGGATCGGGGATATGGCGCGTCTGCAGACGGATGCGATCATTATTTCGTCCTGTCTGGGTGTCGTCTGGGTCGGTCTGATCGGAACCTACAAGATGATCGTCAATTCCGTTTCGGGTTATGTAAACCTGATTTTCAACTCCGTCATTTCCAGCTTTGGAAATCTGATCGCGACGGAGAGCAGGGAAAAGCAGTTTCAGCTGTTTCTGGTGTATCGTTTTTTTGCAATCTGGGTATACGGATTTTCGGCTGTCGGGTTTTTCCTGCTCCTGTCTCCTCTCGTGGAGCTGTATGTCGGAGCGGATCGCGTGTTGGCAACTTCGATTATCGCCTGGTATCTGACGGACTATTTCTTCAAGGGGGAGCGCGTCGTGCTTTCAAATTTCAAGACGGCGGCTGGTGTTTTTGAACAGGACAAATATCTGTCCATCCTTCAGGGTATCGTCAATCTGGTGCTGTCGATTGCTCTGGTGTTTAAAATCGGTCTGGCGGGCGTGTTTATCGGAACCGTCGTATCCGGACTGATTGCAAATATCACAAAACCGATCATTATTTATCGGGTTTGCTTTGAAAAAAGTGCGGCTTCCTATTTTCAGGAGTCCATCAAATATCTGCTCGTCATCGGAGCTGCGCTGGCAGTGCTCATTCCGCTGCAGAATCTGCTGATGCCGCAGGTGACGATTGCAAAATTTGCGTTGATGATCGTGATCATTACGGTTGTCTTTAATGGGATTTTCCTAGTGGTGTTCGGCAGGACGGAGGAATTTAAGTATTTGTACGGAATGGTAAAAGGGAGGTGGAAACGGTCATGATTATCGTAGAGGTGATGGGCGGACTGGGAAACCAGATGCAGCAGTACGCATTGTACCGGAAGCTGGAGTCTTTGGGAAAAGATGCCAGACTGGATGTTTCCTGGTTTCTCGACAAAGAGCGGCAGACAAAGGTGCTTGCGAGCCGGAAGCTGGAGTTGTCCTGGTTTGAAAATCTTCCTGTAAAATATTGCACACAGGAAGAAAAGCAGGCAATTCTTGGAAAAAATAATTTGGTCGGAAAACTGAAAAAGAAGCTGCTTGGGGGCAGCAACCGGCATTTTACGGAAAGCGACATGTATCATCCGGAAATCTTTGATCTGGAGGACGCCTATTTAAGCGGTTTCTGGGCGTGCGAGGCTTATTATGCGGACATTTTGCCGATGCTGCGCAGCCAGATTCATTTTCCAGATCCGGAAAAGGGCGAAGGCTGGGATTTAGAGGCTGCCGCGAAAAATAAAGAAACGATGGAGCGCATGAAGCAGGAAGCCTCTGTGAGCATCCATATCCGTCGCGGGGATTATCTGGATGCACAGAATGCAGAGATGTTCGGCGGGATCTGCACGGATGCTTATTATGAAGCGGCGATTTCGTATATAAAGGAGCAGACACCGGACGCACATTTCTATGTTTTTTCAGATGACTCTGTATATGCGAAAAATGCCTACCCCGGAAAAGAGTTTACTGTCGTGGATTGGAATACTGGGAAAAACAGCCTGTTTGACATGCAGCTAATGAGCTGCTGCGGCCATAATATCTGTGCAAACTCCACCTTCAGCTTCTGGGGAGCGCGGCTCAATCCGAGCCCGGATAAGGTGATGATCCGTCCGTCAAAGCATAAAAACAGCCAGAATATCGTGCCGGAGGAGATGAAAAAGCTCTGGAACGGCTGGGTATTGATAGATGGAAAGGGAAGAATTATTTAAGAAAAGTTAAGAAAAGCGGTTCCTCGAATACGGTATAATAATACTGACACACGGCAATTGCACATATTTTTTGAGGTAAAATGTGCAGCAGCGAACAAGACGGTACAAACTGGTAATTGGGCGCGTTTGCGCTGTTTTGTAGATTGAGGAGAAATTATAATGAAAAAGAAAATAATTATATCTGAAAAAGTGACAGCGGTTATGCTTGCAGCAGCGATGGCCATTAGCATGACAGCATGCGGCAGCCCTGCAAAAGATATGCAGGGAGCAGCAGAAACAGCAGCGGATGAAGAAACAAGTACGGTAGAAACAGCAGCGGATAGAGAAACAAGTGCGGTAGAAACTGTATCAGAGATTGCCGGAAATACAACGGAAAGCACGGAGAATGCAGCGACAGACGCAGAGATTTTGGTTGCAGAAGACCCGGATACAGAAATTACAGCGTCAAATGAGAATACCGACATCAAGGTAACGGTAGAGGATCAGAAGGAAGAAAAGAAAAACGATGCAGGAGAGGTCCTGGTCACAATTAGCGTTCAGAAAGCCACCATCGAAGACAGCGGCTATGATGCACTGCAGAAAGTGCTGGATCAGCAGAGCGCAGATACCTATGAGCTGGCGCAGGAAGCATGGGGAGATATGCAGGCCTTCCTGGAAGACAGCGATTGGGAAACAACTGGTTCTTTATATGCCATCGAGGACACCATTTCCATGAAGCGTGGAGATGACAGGATCTTCAGCTACGTAACCACGGATTATTCCTATCTTGGAGGTGCACATCCGAACTTCGTTTATAATGGTTACAATTATGACACAAAGACTGGCAAAAGGCTGACACTGCGGGATGTGACAGAGGATTACGACAGCCTGTATGCACAGGTTCTGGACACTCTGAGGGCTTTTCAGGAAGAACAGGAGGATTTTATGTTCTTTGAAGACTACGAGGATACTGTCAAGGGAATGTTCTATGGATTTTCAGCCGAAGAGGATTTGGAGGACAGCGACATGACAGATGCAGACAGGGAGGAAATTTCGGATACTGCAGGGACAGCGTCCGATATCATCGACAATATTCAGTGGTATCTGACCGACAATGAGCTGGTGGTGATCTTTAACCGTTATGATATCGCAGCGTATGTCTTTGGTCCGACTGCGGTAAAGATTCCGTTCGAAACAGGGCTGGTAAAAGAGATTTATTCATGACAATAGAATGCTCGCAGAGCGTGCATTCTATTGTTGGAAGTAAATGTGCGAAGCAAGAGGAATTATGCCTATGAAGAATGTGATTGCAGTGATCTGGGACTGCGATAAGACGTTGATCGACGGATATATGCAGGATCCGATGTTTGCAGAATATGGCGTTGAGACGAAGCAGTTCTGGGCGGATGAAAATAAAATTCTGGATGAATACCAGAAAACCGGCGTGCGGGTCAATCGCGACACCTATTATCTGAATTATTTTATCAAATGTGCCCATGAGGGGATTTTCCCGGGCTTAAATAATGCAAAGCTTCGCTCTTTTGGAAAGCTGCAGAAGCTTTATCCGGGGACGCTGGAATTTTTCCGGAAAACAAAAAACATGTTCCGAAATGATGCGAGTTATTCGGAATATGATATTCAGGTAGAGCATTATATTGTCAGCACCGGGTTTGCAGAGGTAATCCGGGGAATGGAGCTGATGAATTATGTGGATGATGTCTGGGGCTGCGAACTGATGGAAGCGCCGGATGCAGATAATCAGCCGCTCATCAACGAAATCGTTTATACGATCGATAATACGACGAAAACGCGTGCGATTTTTGAAATCAATAAAGGAATTGGAAAGATTGACGGCATCGATGTCAATTCCAAGATTCCCCAGGAGCTGCGGCGTGTGAAATTTGAAAATATGATCTACATAGCAGACGGACCAAGCGATATCCCGGCCTTTTCCCTTGTACATCAAAACGGCGGTTCCACCTTTGCCATTTATCCAAAGGGCGACGTCGCTGCCATGAAGCAGGTAGAACAGATGCGTGCAGACGGAAGAGTTGACATGTATGCCGAGGCGGATTATTCCGAAAATACAACCGCAAACATGTGGATCACAAACCGCATTCAGGAGCTTGCTGACAAAATCCGGGAACGGGAAAAAAATAAAATCGAAAAATATGCCGGCGGTGTGCCGAAGCATCTGGTGTGAATCGTAGAGAAGGACCGGGAGCTTTTTGAAGTAAAATATGCAAAACGGCTGACAGATCTGGAGCAGGAATGCGAAAAAGCTGTGATGCAGATCGATGACAGAATTTATGCAAAAACGTTGGAAGATCGTTATGATCAGGTATCGTGCTTTGGCATTGCTTTTTACAAAAAGCGTTGCCTGATTCAGAAAAAATGATATAGTTATAGATAGCAAGAATAATCGGAGGACTTACAATGAAAGTATTGGTAACCGGCGTAGCAGGACAGCTTGGACATGATGTGATGAATGAGCTTGCCAAACGCGGCCACGAGGGTGTTGGCTCGGATCTGGCAGCAGAATACAGCGGAATTGCAGACGGCAGTGCCGTAACAAAGATGCCTTATGTATCGATGGATATCACCGATGCAGCAGCGGTAGAAATGGTTTTACAGGAGGTAAAGCCGGATGCTGTCGTGCACTGCGCGGCATGGACTGCAGTGGATCTGGCAGAGGATGACGATAAGGTGGACAAGGTTCGCAGCATCAATGCCGGCGGCACGAAGAATATCGCAGAGGTATGTAAGAAGCTGGACTGCAAGATGGTTTATCTTTCCACCGACTACGTATTTGACGGACAGGGATCCGGACTGCAAAACCTACCAGCCGTTAAACGTTTACGGACAGACGAAGCTGGAAGGCGAGCTTGCAGTTTCGGAGACCCTGGACAAGTATTTTATCGTCCGGATTGCATGGGTATTCGGCGTCAACGGCAAAAACTTCATTAAGACGATGTTAAATGTCGGCAAGACACATGACACCCTGAAAGTTGTATCCGATCAGGTCGGCACACCGACCTACACCTATGATCTGGCGCGTCTGCTGGTAGATATGATCGAAACCGACAAATACGGTTATTATCATGTGACCAACGAGGGCGGCTACATCAGCTGGTATGATTTTACAAAAGAAATTTTCAGACAGGCAGTGGAACTGGGACATACAGAGTATTCCGAAGACAGACTGACGGTACTGCCGGTGACAACAGCAGAATATGGCCTGTCCAAAGCAAAACGCCCGTTCAATTCCAGACTGGATAAGAGCAAGCTGGTGAAAAACGGCTTTACACCGCTTCCGACCTGGCAGGATGCACTGCGGAGATATTTGAAAGAAATTGGGATGTAAGGTACAAGAAAGAGAAAAGATACAAGTAAGGCTTCCACAGGGAGGCTTTATTCATGACAATAGAATGCCCGCAGAGCGTGCATTCTATTGTTTGTATTATAACGGGAGAAGAGTTATGGAAGTGAAGAAAGACTGGCTGTCCGGTGTTTTAAAAGTTTTGCTGTGTTTCTCTTTTGTGTATCTCTGGGTCATGGCACTTGTGTATGTAAAGAAAAGTTATTGTGGAATTCCGGGGGCGGCAGTCTTTCTGATTGCGGCGTTACTCGATGGAATTTTGGTCTGGTGCGTATGGAAAAAGAAAAAATTGAAATCAGACCAAACGACAACCATAAAAAAAGAAAATATCTGTTTGTTGTGTGCATCCCTTGTATTGCTGGCACTTCAGTTTGTCGTGATCTGGAACGCGGTTTTCAGGACGGCATGGGATCCGGGCGCAGTCTGGTATGGCGCTCATTTCGTGGAGATGGGGGATCAGGATGGCATCAACAGCATGGGATATTATTTTTCTGTGTATCCCAATAATCTGCTTTTGGTATGGATTTATTCTATAGTGTTGAAATTAAATGATGTAATAGGCACACCGATTGCAAATGGAACGATGTTGCTTGCATTATTTCAGCGTATTTTTGTGACAGGTGCAGGGGCTTGTCTTTATAAGACTGTGCGCCATTTCGCGGATCAGAAAATTGCCTGGATTGCATATGGATTTTATTTTATTCTGGGCGGGTTGTCTGCGTGGATTATGATTCCGTATTCAGATTCTACCGGTATTATTTTCCCGGTTTTTCTTTTCTGGCTTTATGTGAAATTAAAAGAGACAGAGTCTGCAAAGAAAAAATGTGTATTGCTGTTTCTTATGTTTTTCCTGTGTTACATCGGTTTTGAAATTAAGCCTATGGCTGCGATTGTGGTGATTGCGATCGTTGCAGTGGAAGGAATTCATTTTGCTGGCAGGCTGTTGAAAAAGCAGAGCGTCTGGAAAAAATCGTTGCTGGCATATTGTCTGGCAGCAGTGCTTGGCTTGGGAGCGGCAGCTGGGGGAGTTTCTGCAGTTGTTGGTTCCATGCATTTCCCGGTTGTAACGGATACTGTGCTTGGCTGGCAGCATCACATGATGCTGGGATTGAATAAAGATACAAACGGCGGCTACAGCCAGGCGGATTTTGATTATTCGACGAGCTTTTCCAGTGAAGAGGAGCAGCATGCGGCGGAATTAAAGGAAATCGGAAAACGATTAAAAGATTTCGGCGTAGGCGGATATTTGCAGCATTTTGTAAAAAAATCAGCGAGAAACTATTTTGACGGATGCTTTGGATGGGGAGGACTGGGAGAGACTTTCTATACAGAAATCTTCCCGGAAAGAGGAACCGTATTGTGTTCCTTGATCCGTTCCCTGTATTATGATAACACGGAAGATACGCTGTACCGGTATCAGGCGCTGTTTCGGCAGATTTTGTGGTATATGGTACTGGTTCTTGTCCCTTTTTCTGTATTTACGAAAAGACCCCTGGACAAAAAACGCCAGGTTGCAGTGCTGTCAGTGCTGGGGCTGATGCTTTATCTGCAGATTTTTGAGGCACATGCAAGATATCTGTATACATTTGTACCGATTTTTGTGTTCCTTGCGACAGAAGGAATCGACAATCTGAGAGAATATCTGAACCAGAAATCAGAGCGCAGGGTTAAAAAATGAGAAAATTCGATAAAATTATAATTGGTGCCGGATTGTATGGATGTTATGCTGCAAATCTGTGCGGGAAACGTAACGAAACGGTTCTCGTTCTGGAATATGACGAAGCACCGTTTCAGCGGGCAACATATATCAACCAGGCAAGGGTACATATGGGATATCATTATCCGAGAAGCCTTTCGACTGCGATGAAATCCGCAGGATATTTCCGGAGATTTGTAGAGGATTTTTCCTTTTGTATTCATGATAAATTTGATCAGATTTACGCGACTTCGGAAAAGTTTTCGTGGACGAATGCGGTGGAATTCGTAGAATTTTGTAAAGCTGCCGGGATCCGTTGCGAAGAAGTGTCTGCGGCCAAATATTTCAATCCGGGAATGTGTGATGGTGCCTTTCTGACAGAAGAATATACCTACGATGCGAAAATCCTCGGGGCGTATTATCAGGAACAGCTGGAAAAACAAAAAAATATCGAAATTCAGTACTGTGCCAGAATTGACCGGATCACAAAGACAGAAAAATCATTTGTAATTCGTCTGGAAGATGGAACAGAATATGAAACTTCTTTTGTGTTAAACGCGTCTTATGCTTCCGTGAATCAGATCCTGCAAAAACTGGAGAATGTCGGGACAGAAAAGTTCAAAATAAAATATGAACTGTGTGAAATTATTCTCTGTAAACCGACAGAGAAGTTAAAACCAATCGGTCTGACTGTGATGGATGGTCCGTTTTTTTCAATCATGCCGTTTGGATGCACAGGACTGCATTCTCTGACCTCGGTTACGTTTACACCGCATGTCACTTCTTATGAGGAACTGCCGACATTTTCCTGTCAAAAAGGATTGGAAAGCGGAGAAAATTCCTGCACGCCCGGGCATCTGGGAAATTGTTCTGAGTGCCCGCATAAACCGGAATCCGCCTGGATGTATATGTCGCAGCTGGCGAATAAATACATGAAAGCAGAGTACGGATATACCTATCAGCAGTCATTATATTCGATGAAGCCGATCCTGAAATCGTCAGAGGTGGATGATTCCAGGCCGACTGCAATCAAAGTGCTGAGTGAAAGACCGACGTTTATCAGTGTGTTGTCTGGAAAAATCAATACAGTATATGATCTGGATACATATTTATAGGGATGAAAAATGGAAAACAGGGTTAAACAGAAAAAATTTGTTTCATTGGTTTTATATTTACACAATACACAAAATGAGGTAGTATCTTTTTTTCAAAAGGTGTTGCCGGTGTTTCGGGACAATTTTACAAATTTTGAAATTGTATGTGTAAACGATGCCTGTACGGATGGTACCATTGGCGTCTTAAAAGAATATCTGGAAGAAAATCATTGTTCAGAAATGGTCAATATTATTCATATGAGCTTTTTTCACGGCCTGGAAAGCGCGATGAATGCAGGCAGGGATCTTGCGATCGGAGATTTTATCTATGAGTTCGACACGGCTTATGTGGATTATCCTTCGGAGTTGATTATGGAAGTTTATGATAAGCTTCTGGAAGGCAATGATATTGTATCGGCAGGGACAAGGGATCATGTCCGAATGACGTCAGGGATCTTTTATTTTTGCTACAATAAAACGAGCAGAGGAAGAGGAAAAATCGGACCGGAAACTTTTCGGATTGTTTCCAGGCGTGCAATCAACCGGATCAAGTCGATCGGGCAGTATATTCCATATCGAAAAGCAGTTTATTCCAATTGCGGATTAAATACTGCCGTTATGAATTACCGTTCTCTGGAAAAAGGAAAGAGGAAAAAGCAATATGCGGGAGAGAGACTTTCCCTGGCATTCGATTCTTTTATTTATTTCACAAATGCGATGGAAACGGTTTCGGCAGTAATATGCGGCATCTTTTTATTGTTGTCTGTCGGAATGGGAATTTTTGTCGCAAAGGACCTGATTTTTCATAATGCGGTGGTGGAAGGATGGATTTCTACCATGAGCTTTATGGCGTTGGGATTTTTTGGCGTATTTGCCTTACTGACGATTATTTTGAAATATTTGTCTGTAATGCTGAATTTGATTTTTAAAAAACAGAGATATCTGATTATGGATATTGAAAAGGTGGTAAAAGGATGAAACAGGACGTATTGAGTATCAATTTGTTGTTTCCGGTATTGAATGAACGGCTGAGACTGGAAAACGGGATCGAACGTTCTATGGCTTATTTAAAAGAAAATGTAACGATACCATACCAGCTGACAATCCTGGATAATGGTTCGGAGGATGAAACACCAGAAATCGGCAAAGCCCTTGCAGCAAAATATCCGGAAGTGAGCTATGTCAGGGTAGGGGAACGCGGCGTTGGCGTTGCATTTCGAAAAGGAATTTCCATCAATACCTGTAATTTGGTTGGGTACATGGATATTGATCTTTCCACAGATTTAAAATATCTCGGGAAAACGATCGAAATGTTTCAGAACGATCCGAATTTACAGTATGTAAACGGAAGCCGGTTCAGCAAAGAATCTGACACAAAGGGACGAAAATGGTATCGGAAGATCACGTCCATGGGACTTGTACTTTTGTTAAAAACACTGTTTCATATGAAAGCGACCGATGCGGTCTGCGGGTTCACTTTTCTGAGAAAAGAAGCGGCAGAGCAGCTTGTAAGGGAAAGCAGTCAGGATAACGGCTGGTTTTATACGATTGAATTTTTACTCCGCGCGGAACGGGATGGAATGAAAATTTATGATATGCCGGTCGAATGGCAGGAAGACTACAATACGACGGTAAAAGTGTGGAAAACGATCAAGAATTATCTGATTCAGATGTATCATCTGAAAAAGGCATTTCGTCAGGAAGACAAACTCAGAAAATAAACGATTGAGGTACAAAACCGGAAGGATGGAGAGAGAAAACTATGCTCAAAAGAATTGATTTGACGAGAGATTATCAGAAACATAAGGCAGAGTATCTGGAAGCCATTCAGAAAGTGTGTGAGGATACCGCATTTTCCGGTGGAAAGTATGCGGATGAATTCGATAAAGAATTTGCACAGTATTGTGGAGTTCCCTATGCGTCCGGCGTAAATAACGGAACCTCTGCGCTGCATTGTGCGATGGTTGCACTTGGAATCGGAGAAGGGGACGAAGTGATCGTTCCTGCCAATACCTATATTGCGACTGCCTGGGGTGTGACTTATACGGGGGCGACTCCGGTATTTGTGGATTGTACTGCGGATACCTGGGAAATAGACCCGGATAAAATCGAAGAAAAGATCACAGAGAAGACGAAAGCGATTATTGGTGTACATTTATATGGACAACCGTTTGAATTCAACAGAGTAAAAGAAATTGCTGACAGACATCATCTGTATGTAGTGGAAGACTGTGCGCAGGGACATGACGCTTTATATGAAGGGAAAATGGTTGGAACGCTGGGAGATCTCGGATGCTTTAGTTTTTATCCTGGAAAAAACCTGTATGCGTTTGGAGAAGGCGGAAGTGTAACCGGCTATCGAAAAGAGTACTTCGATACGATCGAAATGATGAAAAATCAAGGTTGTACAGTGCGTTATTATCATGACATGATCGGATATAATTATCGACTGGAGGGCATCCAGGGAGCAGTGCTGAGTGTCAGCCTGAAATATCTGCCGGAATGGACTGCCCGCAGGCGGGAGATTGGATGGCGGTACACAAAGGAAATTACAAATCCGGCGATTACCCTGCAGCATCATCCGGAAAATACGAATCCGGTCTTCCATATGTTTGAGGTGGAGGTGGAAGATGACCCGGAACGTTTTCTGGCTTATATGGCAGAGAAGGGAATTGAGTGCAACCGGCATTACCCAGTGCCCTGCCATTTGCAGAATGCTTATAAGCATCTTGGTTACCAGGTTGGAGATTGTCCGAACGCGGAGTATCTGGCATCCCATTGCGCGACGTTGCCACTGTTCCCGGAAATGACGGACGAGGAAGTTGAAATGGTAATCCGGGCTTGTAATGCGTATCAGACTGCCTGAAACAGATTCTTATGACACCAGACTGTATAGTACCTGAAAACAGGGCGGGCAGGAACAGATTGTCCTCTTGCCTCAAAAGTGGTATACTTCTCGTATAACGGGGAATTTTGCATTTTGGAAAAATTTCCTGTATGGAAAACTAAAACACAAGGAGTGCCGGAGTTTTGGCAGTGACAGATAGAATGGAGTTAAAAACACAGAAAAAGGAAGCTGCATTGACAGTCAATGAGCTTTTATACCTGATTTTCTTCGGGGTGATGCTGTTTTCAAAGGGAATGGGCTGGTACGACGGGATGCGTCCGTATCAGCTCTGTCTGCTGATCGGAATGGGATGTCTTGGGCTGAAACTGATCCTGACAAAATATACGCCGTGGCAGCTTCTGGTCGCAGCGGTGTTCGGCGTGCTCGGCGTTCTGAGCTGGCGCTGCTCTGCAGAAAAGGGAATGCTGACCTGCGTAATGATGTTGATCGGTATGAAAGATGTGCGGATAAAAAAGGTCTTTCAGGTCGGGGCGGTTGTCTGGAGCAGCGTGTTCCTTTATCGGATTCTGGCGTTTCTGATCGGCTGGGACAAAGGCATTCTGCTGGTACATAAAAAGCTCGGAGCCTTTATCTTCCGGTGGAGCATGGGATATCCGCATCCGAATGTATTCCATATTTCCTATGTAATTTTGCTGGCATTTCTGTTTTATCTGTTGCAGCAAAAAGGCAAAAAGCTGTTTGGCTGGATTGTTGCCGCGCTTGTCGGAAACGTACTGATTTTTATCTATTCAGTCAGCTTTACCGGATTTTTGTTGACCGGAATTTATCTGATGCTGGTGCTGTATTTTGAACTGCGCAGTCAGTTTACAAAGCCGGAAAAAGTGCTGATGCAGTGTGTACTTCCGGTTGGATTGGCATTTTCCCTGCTGGCGCCGCTGATTCCGGAAGGAAATCGGTTTTATGAAGTGATGAATAAACTGATGAATACCAGACTGCGTCTTTCCAAATATTTTCTAACGCAGGAAAAGATTACTCTGTTCGGACAGCAGTTCCAACTGGCGGATAAAGATCTGAACATGGACAATTCTTATGTGTTTGCATTGATGACCTACGGGGCGGTTGTTTTTGTCCTGTTGATGATCGCCTATTTCTTTACCATCCGGAATCTGGTAAAGGAGAACCGGCGGAAAGAACTGGCGATTACGCTGGGATTTCTGATTGCCGGAATATCGGAGCCGTTTTTGTTCAATACTTCTTTTAAAAATGTTTCCCTAATTTTTGTGGGAAGTTATCTGCTAAACGAGGCAAACCCGATCCGGCGGCAGAACATTGCATGGATTGGAATCTGTACGCTGGGCGACCGGAGTCTTCCGAAAAATGCTCCGGCAGAGAAACTGGAAGAAAAACTTTTGCTGGGGCTGAAAAGGATAGGGGCTGCAGCAGGAGAAAAGAAATATTTGATTGCTGCGTTGACCTGCGCTTGTGCCGTGATCGGCGGCACTGCTTTTGGGCTGACGGCACAGATGCCCAAAGAGTATCTTGTGCCCAAGTCGATCTGTGATTATTCGCTGCAGGAAGTCTATTATCTGGACGAGGAAGCAGCTGCAAAAGAACGGGCAAACGGCTCGGAAGTATTGTATTATATGGGAGAAGAGATACCGATGTTTCGGTTCTCTGGAGTTACTGTAACTGTGGAATGGATGAGGGGTATGATCGGAGCAGCAATCCTGACCGGAGCAGTCGGAGCACTGCTTGGAACAGGTATTGCGGAAATTTTAGAAAAAGGGCGGAAAAAGAGCGGACAGTATGAATGAAAAACTGAAATTCTGTAAATTGTTGGGAACAAACATCAATGTCATTACGATGGATGAGACAGTTGATTATATGGATCAGCACCTGGATGAGCTACGTGGAAAATATATCTGTGTTTCCAATGTGCATACGACGGTCATGGCATTTCGTGATGCAGAATACCGGAAAGTGCAAAACGGCAGTGCAATGAATCTTCCGGATGGGAAACCCCTGTCTATTGTATGTCGGATGCGCGGACATCAGGAGGCGGGACGTGTTCCTGGACCGGATTTGATGCCGAGAATTTTCGAGCTTTCCGAGAAAAAGGGATACCGGCACTATTTTTATGGCAGTACGGAAAATACACTGCATGCGCTGGAACAGAGACTGCGTGAAAAGTATCCAAAGCTGAACATTGTCGGGATGTATTCCCCACCGTTTCGACCGCTGACAGAAGAAGAGGACGAGGCAGTTGTAAAACAGATCAATGATACAAAACCGGATTTTATCTGGATTGGATTGGGAGCTCCAAAACAGGAAAAATGGATGGCTGCACATGCCGGAATGCTGCATGGCGTCATGCTGGGCGTAGGGGCAGGCTTTGATTTCCATGCGGGAACGGTAAGACGTGCGCCGGGCTGGATGCAGGAGCTTTGTCTGGAATGGCTGTTTCGGCTGATGCAGGATCCGAAACGCCTGATTCCACGATATATGGATACAAATTTTTCGTTTATTCATTATGTCTGGAAAGAAAACAAGCTTTTAAAAAAGAAAAATCAGGAGCTGGTGCATATACCTTCAAGACCGAAGACAGGAATGAAGATCGCAATGATCGGACATAAGCGCATTCCGTCGAGAGAAGGTGGTGTGGAGATCGTCGTGGAAGAGCTGTCTACACGAATGGTTCGTTCCGGAAACCGGGTGGATGCGTATAATCGTTCCGGTTACCATGTATCCGGCAAAGAGTTTGATGAAAAACATGGAAAATATTTTCAGGGAATCCGAATTTTTACGATTCCGACGTTTTCCAGCAGTAAATTAAATGCGATTGTATATTCTTTTCTGGCAACAATCCGGTCTTTGTTCGGGCATTATGATATTGTCCATTTCCATGCGGAAGGACCGTGTATTATGCTTTGGCTGACCAAACTGTTTGGAATCCCGACAGTGGCGACGATTCATGGACTGGACTGGCAGCGTTCCAAATGGGGAAATTTTGCATCTCATATGCTGAAGCTGGGGGAAAAGACCGCTGCGCTCCATGCGGATGAAGTGATCGTATTGTCGCACAATATGCAGGATTATTTTCAGGAGACATACGGCAGAAAAACCCGTTTTATTCCAAATGGAATCAACAGACCGATTTTAAAAGGCGATTCCGAAATTAAGGCAAAGTATGGTCTGGAAAAAGACGGATATATCCTGTTCCTGGCAAGAATTGTACCGGAAAAGGGACTGCATTATCTGCTGCATGCGTTTGAACAAATCGAGACGGATAAAAAACTGGTGATTGCGGGCGGCAGCAGCCATTCTCAGGAATACGTACAGGAAATGGTCGATCTGGCGGCAAAAGACAGCCGTGTGATTATGACCGGATTTGTACAGGGGGAAGTGTTGGAAGAGCTGTACTCTAACGCGTATTGTTTTGTACTGCCCAGTGATATTGAAGGGATGGCGCTTGGACTGTTGGAAGCGATGAGCTATGGAAACTGCTGTATTGCAAGCAATATTCCGGAAAATACAGAGGTAGCGGAAGATCATGCCCTGTATTTTGAAAAGGGAAATGAAAGAGATTTGCAGAAACGTTTGGAGGAAGTGCTGGCGCATCCGGAACAGACGCAGAAAGCACATCAGGAAAATGCAGACTTTATCTGTGGAAAATATAACTGGGATCGGGTGACGGAGCAGACACTGCATCTTTATCAGCATGTGCTCAAGGCACGGGAGAATCAGAAATGAAAGTATTGATTGTCAATAAATTTCTGCATCCGAACGGCGGATCGGAAACCTATATTTTTGAAGTCGGGAAACAGCTTCAGAAGATGGGGCATCAGGTAGAATATTTTGGAATGGAGCATGAAGGCCGGGTCGTTTCGAACCGGCTTGATTGCTATACAGGGAATATGGATTTTCATACCGGAAAACTTCAAAAATTACGGTATCCGTTCCAGATTCTCTATTCGACAGAGGCTGCAAAAAAGATCCGGAAAGTGCTGGACGACCTTCAGCCGGACGTGGTTCATGTCAATAATTTCAATTTCCAGCTGACACCATCCATTCTCTATGCGATCCGTAAATATGAGAAACAGACCGGCAGAACGGTTCGGATCGTATACACGGCGCATGATTCTCAGCTCGTCTGTCCAAACCATCTGATGCAAAGACCGTCCGGCGAGCTGTGCCAGGAATGCCTGGGACAGAAGCAGTGGAACTGCACAAAACATAAATGCATCCACAATTCCCGCGTGAAGAGCCTCTTGGGAAGCGTGGAAGCGAAGATCTATCAGCATAACCATGCGTATCGGATGTTCGATACGGTGATCTGCCCGAGCCATTTCCTGGAAGAAGTTTTGAAGACGAATCCGGATTTGGACGGGAAGACGGTGACGATGCATAACTTTTTGCCGGAGCAGGAGTTATGTCCGGTCAAAAAAGAAGATTATGTTTTGTATTTTGGCAGATTTTCAGAAGAAAAAGGAATTAAAACGTTACTGAAAACCTGTGAAAAATTAAACGATATTACTTTTGTATTTGCAGGAAAAGGACCGTTGGAAAATGAAGTAAATCAGTTGAGAAATGTGAAGAATATCGGTTTCACGAATGGTGAGAAGCTTTATCGGACAATTGCAGCGGCGAAGTTTGTTGTCTTCCCGTCAGAGTGGTATGAAAATTGTCCGTTTAGTGTAATTGAAGCACAATATTATGGAACGCCTGTTATTGCGTCCAGAATTGGCGGAACGGTTGAACTGATTAAAGAAGGAATGACCGGTGAATTTTTTGAACCGGGGAATCAAAAAGAGCTGGAAGAGAAGATCAGAAATCTTTGGGGAGATTCGGAGCGGCTTGAAGAGTATACCAGAAATTGTAAGGAAACAGATTTTCTGAATCTGGATAAATATTGCGAAAAACTGCTGCAGATTTATGGCGGTTTAAAAGCCTGAGCAGAGCACATTGAGCAGCAATACTTCTACAGTATATGCTTGAAAATGAGGTGCAGTGTGAAAATTTTGATGCTGGTCAACTGGAAAGTTGCCTATGAAAATCAAATACCGGAAGGAAAACAGCCGCCGGACTATGTTGTACCGGGACAGAAATACTGGTTTTTTCGGTATCTGTCGGATGATATTTCCGTAGATGTTGTGGACATCCGTTCGTTTCCCTGGCTGGAGCAATTTGAAAAAGAAAAAATCCGGTTTTATATCTGGCAGACGCTGAAGGTATTGCCGAAATTAAATCAGTATGACCTGGTTTTGTCCCATGGAATGCAGAGTGGGATTGTATTGTGCCTGTGGCGCAGACTGTTCGGACATGGAAAATATAAGCATATCGTGTTTGACATCGGTGGCTTTAACAGCGCGAAGGAAGAAGGAAAAGCACTGAAGCTGATGCAGTTTGCGAGCAAATCCCTGGACGGCGTGATTTATCATACAAAGAGCCAGATTACCTATTACGAAAAGTGCCACCCGTGGCTGCTTTCCAAAAGCAGATATATTGCGTTTGGGACGGATGCAGAATATTTTCAGCCGACCGGAACACCGATAGAGAAAGAAAATCCGTATATTTTATGTGTCGGTTATAATAAACGGGATTGGGATACGCTGCTGCAGGCATACGAAAAACTGAGAAATCTGCAAAAAGGGCGAAATCAGGATGGACTTGCTGATTTTCCGAAGTTAAAACTGATTGGGAAAGAAAAGCTGGATCGGAAATATGACGGTGTTGAGACCGTCGGATTTATTCCGGTTACGCAGCTGATAAAAGAAATTGAAAAAGCGACCTTTTGTGTGCTTCCACTGCAGTCTTTTAACTATTCATTCGGGCAGATGACACTGCTGCAGCAGATGCTTTTAAAAAAAGCGGTGATTGCGGCAAATGTCCCCAGCCTGAGAGATTATGTGACAGACGGACAGGATTGCCTGCTCTATGAGCCGGAAAATGCGGAAGAGCTTGCAGAACAGATGGAGCGACTGATACAAGATCCGAAGCTTGCCGAAAAACTCGGAGAGAACGCCATGAATTCTGTTCGGGAGAAATGGAATGAAAAGAGAATGGCGCAGGACATCTGGGAGTTTTGCAGGGAGATTGTGAGATAGAAATTTATGAGAATGGCAAGAAAGTGCCTGCAGGATATGTCATATTTGGGAAAGGATGTGGCTGAATGGCAATACCAACCAGTATCAAAACGCTCCTGTCTGGAGACGTAGTTGAGTGGGCGAGAATTGAATTTAAAGAAACCTGGGACGCAGCGGCTTCTTTGAAATCTATTTGTGCTTTTGCAAATGATCTGGATAACTGGGGCGGTGGATATATTGTGATCGGCGTGCAGGAGGAGAATGGAAGACCTGCTTATCCGTTAAAGGGAGTTCCGACCGATAAATTGGATGCCTATCAGAAAAATATATTTGCAAAATGCAAGCTTCTCAGACCCACTTATACACCGATAATTGGTATTGAGACATATCAGGACAAACAGTTTATTGTTATATGGTGCCCGGGTGGAGATAATAGACCGTATTCATCTCCAAAAACGATGGAGAAGGATAACAAAGAGAGAATTCATTATATTCGTAAAGCTTCCAATACGGTAGAACCCTCTGATGATGAAGAAAAAGATCTGTTTAACCTGGCAAATAGAGTTCCGTTCGATGACAGAGTAAACCATCAGGCTGAACTGGAAGATTTAAATATTACACTGATTCAGAATTATCTTAAAGAAATAGGAAGTTCGCTTTATGAAAGATCAAAGACGGGAGATTTTGCTGAATTATGCAGTGATATGAATATTATCAGTTTGCTTCCGGAATATGTAAAACCAAAAAATGTGGGATTAATGTTTTTCTGCATGGAACCGGATAAATTTTTTCCTTGTACTCAAATCGATATTGTACAGTTTCCAGATGGCCTGGGTGGCAACAGTATTATAGAAAATACATTTAAAGGTCCGATTCATCAGCAACTGAGAGAGGCATTGCAGTTTATAAAAAATTCAATCATAACAAAGAAAATTGTTAAGAGCGCGGATAAGGCAGAGGCGGATTGGGTGTATAATTATCCATATGCTGCAGTGGAAGAGGCATTGGCAAATGCAGTTTACCATCGTGCATATGATATCAGAGAACCGATAGAAGTACGGGTTGAAAAGGAAATGATTGAAATTGTAAGTTTTCCGGGACCGGATCGTTCGGTTACACAGGAAGGTTTAAAACGATACAGGGTATCAAACCGCAGATATAGAAATCGGCGCATTGGAGATATTCTTAAGGAGCTACATTTAACAGAAGGCAGAAATACCGGATTTGGCAAGATTCTTAGAGCTCTTGAAGAGAATGGTTCACCGAAACCGGAATTTGAGACAGATGATGATCACAGCTACTTTATTTCGCGTTTGTTTGTGCAGGAGGCGTTTTTAAAAGAGGAAAACACACAAGCAGGAACCGAAAAGGAGCTAAAAAGGAGCCAAAAAAAGGAGCCAAAAAAAGGAGCCGAAAAAAAGCTGGATGTATTACGGCGAATGGAAGAAAATCCGATGATAACTCAGGTTAAGCTTATGGAAGAATTTGATCTTACAAGAAAACAGGTTCAGAAACTGATAAAAGATTTACGGGAAGATGGATTGGTAGAAAGAAAGGGATCCAATAGAAGTGGAAAGTGGGTTGTAAAGAAATGATGGAATCTGCTATTTCGAAGCCTCTTGTAAGCATAATTGTACCGGTTTACAATGTGGAGCGCTATATAAAACGCTGCGTGGATTCCCTGCGGGGACAGACACTGCAGAATATTGAGATCATTCTTGTAGATGATGGATCGAAAGACAACAGTGGTTGCTTGTGCGATGAGTTTGCACAACAGGATTCCAAAATTCATGTGATCCATAAACAAAATGCGGGACAGGGTCTGGCGAGAAATGATGGGCTGAATATTGCAAAAGGACATTATGTCCTGTTTATCGACTCGGATGATTTTATTGAACCGGACACCTGTGAAAAGCTGTCAGACCGGATGGAACGGGAGCAGGCAGATCTGTGCAGCTTCGGCTATCAGATCGAGACGCCGCAGGGCGAGCTGTTTTACCGGGCGCAGTTAAAAGAACAGTGCTACGAAAACGAAGCGCTCCGAAAGCGCTTTGTGCTTCATTTTTTTGGAGACTCGGCAGATGACGAGGAAATGCGGGGCGTTTCCGCATGTATGACGATGTTTCGCAGAAGTGTGATTGAAACAGGAAAGATCCGTTTCCGCTCAGAACGGGAATATTTCAGCGAAGATACGATTTTCAATCTGGATTTCTGCCTGCTTGCAAAAAAGGCGGTGATCGACTCGGGATGTTATTATCATTACTGCCAAAATGAAGCATCGTTTTCTCATGCGTACCGCCCGGATCGGTTTCACCTGACAGAAGTGCTGGCAAATGTTTTAAAAGAATATGCAGGACGTTACGGTATAGAAAAAGAGACACAGGAACGAATCCGAAGGATGGTATGGGTCAGCCTGATGGAATGCGTGAAGCAGGAAGTAAGACGAATCGGAGAGGTTCCGCGCAAAACGGTAAAGAAACAGATCGAAAGCTATTGTGACAGCGAGCTTGTAAAAGATGCGGTGAATGGACTGGATGCAGGAAAATTTGGCACTGCGCAGAGAATTTTTCTGTGGGCAGTAAAAGGACAGCGGACAGAAGCGGTGATTTTACTCGCATGGCTGCGAAATCGGAAAGGATTATAGGAAATAGTGATGAAAAGTGGAAAAGTACTGGTCAGCGTAGTGATGTCGGTTTATAATGATGAACAGTATCTGAAAGAATCACTGGACAGTATTTTTGCTCAGACGATACAGGATTTTGAACTGATTATTGTGGATGACTGTTCGACAGACCGAACGGTTGAAATCATAGAAAGTTATCATGATGATAGAATCCGACTGATTTGCAATTCAGAGAACAGAGGATTGACCAGAAACTTAAATACGGCGCTCGAATATGTGCAGGGCACTTATATCGCCCGGATGGATGGCGACGATAAGAGCAGACCGGAACGGTTTGAAAAACAGATCGCATATCTGGAACAGCATCCGGAGTTGATGTTGATTAGCTGCAGGACGCATATGTTTGGCGAAGAAGATCTGATCTCGCAGATTCAGGGAACACCGAAACAGCTGCAGGCGATGATGCTGATCCGGCCTGTATTGGCACATCCTGGTTTTATGATGCGTGGGGAGCTGATTACACAGGAAGGTTTCCGGTATGATGAATCTTATCGTTCCGCCCAGGATTATAATTTTGCAGCGAGAGTTGCAAAAAAATTTGAAATCGGAGTGACACCGGAAATCCTTTTGGACTATCGGGTTCATAAAAAACAAGTTTCCAGTAAAAAAAGCGGCGAACAGTCAAACAACGCCGCCAGAGTGCGCAGCATGCAGCTGGAATGGCTGGATATTTCACTGGATGAAAAGCAGAGAGATGCGTTGGAAACCTGGGCAAAAGAAATCAAAAACGCTGCCTCGGAGGATTATCGACAGGCAGCGAAGCTGATTCCGCTGTTTCTTGAGCAGAATCAAAAAACAAAGATTTATGCACAGAAAGAGCTGGAAGAGGAACTAAAGCGGCTTTTATACCAGTGGATGATCCGGAGTAAGTCGGTGAAAACGATTTTGCAGGCAGTTGGCGTGTGTGGAGTATCCGGTAAAAACTGCGGGTTGATGATTGCAAAATTGGCAGAAACCTTTCGATATAAAATAAGCGGGGAGTATTGAACGAATGAGTGAGAACAAATGGAAAAAGAGGATTCATTATGTGCTGAAAGCCGCCAAACACTTTGGCGATGAACCATATATGGACTTTTTCCTTGAGCGGGAAGTAAATCCTCTTTTGCTGGAATTTAAGCAAAATGGAAGCGGTGTCCCGGATAAAAAAGTTATGCTGATCCGGGAAAACGGAAACGGATGGGGATTTTTCGCGGAAGTTCGTGCAATGCTGGCAAAGATGGTATTTGCAGAGAGATTTGGTTTAACTCCTTATATTGAATGGGGAAAGACTTTTTTATATACAGAGAAACAGCCTGTAAATGGGACGGAAAACGCTTTTGAATATTATTTCAGACAGCCCAATGGGATGACCAAACAGGATATTTTGAAGAGCAGTTATGTAACAGAATCGAAATCTGCACAGGGAGTCATAATTGAGCGGGAATTTAAGAAAGATACTTATGGGATGACAGCCGAATATCAGAGTAAACTGGCTGAGATGTATCGGAAATATATTTATTTGAATGAAAAAACGGAAAAAATGATCCAAAATGATCTGAAAGATATTTTTGATGACAGCAAAATTCTTGGAGTACATTTCCGGGGAACAGACTATAAAGCTGGATATCAGAATCATCCAGTAGCTGTCCAGATTGAACAGACAATAGCACAGGTAAAAAAATGCCTGGAAAAAAATGCATTTCAGAAGATTTTTCTGGCTACAGACGAGAAAAGTGCGGTCGAGCGGTTTGAAAAGGAATTCCCCGGGAAAGTATTTTATTTTCAGGATGTTTACAGGGGAGAGGGCAATACTTCGATTGCTTTCAGCCAGTCAGATCGTCCGAACCATCACTATCGCCTTGGATATGAAGTACTGCGGGATATGTATGCCCTGGCATTCTGCGACGGACTTGTTGCCGGATTATCCCAGGTTGTTAACTGCGCCAGAATTGTAAAGGAAAGCTCTGGAGAAGAGTATGATACACTATGTATTATTAATAATGGAATTAACATAAGTGGAAAACAGTTTACGAAATGACAGAGGTAGAAGATGAATATCGCAATCATACCGTGGAATGATACATTTTTACAGGATAAAATATTCGGGGAGGTTGATCCGTCGATCAATTATGATGATCGGCTGACTTCTTTTTCTAGAATGAAAAAAGAGTTTGAAAGACATGGAGATAAACTACATACGGTGGATCTGTTTGATCCTTTTAAAGTAGATTTTTTTCTGTTCTTTGAACGAAATGATGAATGGTTGAAAAAATTGGCAAATTGGAATTTAGAATATAAAGCTGTTTATTGTAATGCAGAACCGCCAGTGGTTAATCAAATGCATGAAGAAGATGGAATAAAAGAACTATTAAATTATTTTCCATATATTATGACATGGAATCGGGATTTAGTAGATGGAAAAAGAATTTTCAAAAGAAATATGCCCTATTGTTTTCGAATTAATATTGGAACAATCCCTTTCAAGGAAAGAAAGTTATTAACAAGTATTTCTGGCAATAAACATTCGAATCATCCAAAAGAGTTGTATAGTGAAAGAGAACGGGTTATATGCGCTGTTGAAAAATATAGCCCGAGTGATTTTGATTTTTATGGTGGAGGATGGCAGAAAGAAGGACATCCGTGTTATGGCGGAAAAGTAGGAGATAAAGCGGAAGTATATCATCAATATAAATTTGCGCTGGCATTTGAAAACATGAAGGACGTAAACGGATATGTTTCTGAGAAAATATTGGACTGTCTGACTGCAGGAATTGTACCTATTTATAAAGGGGCAGATGATATTTCGAAGTATATTCCTCGAAATTGTTTTATTCCGTATGATCAATTTGAAACTCCGGAGCAAATGATAGATTTGTTAAAAGAAATTGATGAAGATAAATACAATAATTTTTTGGATAATGCCCAGATATTTTTAAAATCAGATAAAATTAAATTATTTGATGGTGAAGAATATGCAAGAAATGTGTATTATTTAATAGACCATGCAGGGCAAAAAGACTTTAAAATTACTAAAAAGTGCAAAAGAAAATTAACGATTTCTGTAGCCAAAAATCGTATAAAAAAATATTTGGGGAAATGGAAACATGAGATGCTGGGTGATTGGATGTGAAGTTATGCACCGTGCCATGTGGCAGGATGTAGAACTGAGTAATGAAGCTGAATATGTAGATGGAATTTTTGTGTCAATTAATCCAATTATTTTGAAAATAAAGAAAAAATTGATAGGAGTAGCAAAAAAGATATGGCTTCCTAAATTTATTATCAAATATGCATGTTCATGTTTTACATTAGATCATTTGGATTATCGATTGGATGAAAATAATTATATTATACTTACAGATAATAGAGTTGGATGGTATCCTCTGAGATATTTGGATTTGCTAAAAAAAAGATATGGAGTTAAATATGTTTTAGTATATATGAATCCATATTCTGTGAGTAGTGAAGCTGTTTATGCACTTCAAGAAAGAGCGGAACTGGTTTTTTCCTATGATAAAAGAGATTGCGAAAAACACAATTTTGAGTATCTACCAACAGTGTATTCATCTTCTTTTCTGAAAAAATATATAAATAGAGAGAAAACGTGGGATCTTGTTTATATAGGCGGTGAAAACGGAAGATTAAATCGTCTTATCGGATGTTTTGAACAGATTGATAAAAGTGGGATTAAATATAAATTTTCTATTATTGGAACAGATAAAGAAAAACAAAGATATGCGGATAAAATATGTTATTCAACTCCGGTCGAATATGAAAAGATTGTTGAACAAGAATCAAAAAGCAATACTATTTTAGAAGTTTTAAGTGACAAACAAATGGGAACAACATTACGAGCCCTGGAGGCAGTAATATTAAATAAAAAATTTTTAACTAATAATAAAAGAATTGTAGACTTACCTTTTTACAATCCGAAGTATATACAGATATTTGATAATCCTGAGAAAATCGATTTTGAATTTGTAAAACGAGAAGAGAATATAAATTATCATTATAAGGAAGAATGTTCACCGATTCGATTGATAGAGAAAATTCATGAATATGATAGAAGAGTAAAAAATGAAAATTATGATCATGTCTGATGTCGTTCCAGCGGCATCTGCAAAAAATGAATACACAGATGGTGCAATAGAGAAACTGTTATCTGACGGTTTTCGGGAAAAACTCCATGGGGCAGAGTTTAATATTGTAAATTTGGAATGTCCGTTGACGAGAGAAAATGAGCC
>ERZ779647.109-NODE-109-length-22681-cov-2.6683_pt1 | contig 22681 bp, 3 predicted proteins | sample MGYA00511479_ERZ779647 | MGnify/ENA primary metagenome ERZ779647 (study PRJEB29588, sample SAMEA2162259) | human gut metagenome | biome: human gut; feature: human-associated habitat; material: faeces | place: Denmark | collected 2008/2010 ...
AGTAGTTATTTATCTATCTCCTAGTCTAACTAGTAATATAATATCTTCTGTAACTCTTCAAGGACCTAGTAATACTACTTCTACTTATGATATTAGAGACTATGCAAGAGAAGATATTGAATACAACGCTAATTCTATATTTGCTACTTTAAATATAGATAATAAAAGTGGAAATACTTTTAAGTCTTTCCAAATAGCTTATATATGTACTTATAAAGATGGAAAAGAAGCATTTAATTTAGGTTCTTATTCATTTAACGAATCAGGTATTTATAGAATATCAGGAAATCGTAGTAGTAAAGAATCTATTTCAGTAGATGAAGTTTTAATATCCGCTAATAACTTCAATCTTTATAATGTAAAAACAATGTGTAACTATAATAATAGATTATATGTTGCTAATTATAAAGAAGAAACTCGTAAGTTAGATATTTCCAATATTGATACTAGTAGTATTGCTGTTGGAGTATGTATGGAAGAAGATTACTATGGAAATAGATTAAATGATGGACATGTTTTAAATGTAGGTAAACCAATAGAAGATGAAGTATACAGATTCTATATTCATTATGTTCGTCCTGATGGTAGTTATACAGAAGGTATAGTAATTGAAAATAATAATTATCGTCATAAAAAAGACGATGGCACATGGGAGAAAATACCTGTTCAAATAGTTATAGGAAGATATTATAATACTTCAACAAATAAAGATGTTGATATTATGTTTGATTGTTATGATGATACTAAGGTATCTGATGTAAAAGCTGCAATCGAACAAGCTAAGATAGATTATCCCGGTTATTATTCTTCTACTATTAGGGATAAACTAGGACTTATAGATATAGCAGAAAAAGCTAAAATAGATTATTATTGGTTTAATCTTGACCCAAGATTTACTAACGGTAATACTACTCACACTAGTCCGTATTGGAATATGATATTCTGTTGTCCTTATACTAATAATAATGGAGATAGATTATTTAGAACTCCTCATAAGATTAAAGGAAACTTTACTTTTAGAGAAGTTCCTATGTATGAAGGTTTTGTAGGTTTCTTTATAAGTTATGAAGAAATACAAAGTATTCTTATATGTGATGGTATTGTTGACCAACATAGAGATATTGCAATAGGAACTGATACTGATAGTAAACTTCAAAGTAGTTTTAATAGTGTTACTCCTTATGGATATAGTTATCAGTTTTATTCTGATGATATATATGTATTAAAGAAAAGTGCTACTCCTAATGTATTTGTTGATTTAGGAGTATTTGGTTTTATGAATCGTGATGTTCGAAGGGCTGAGGAAGGATGGGCTGGTAAATATATTGCTAAGGGTTGTTTTCCGGGTTCTAATAGAATAGCTAATATAGTAAATACAGACCCGTATTATAATATAGAAAATACTTATAATATGGGAGTATCTGCAAGTATTATAAGTAATACAGGGGGACAATATTATAAACTTACTTTTCCTTCCGTTGGAAAAGCAATAACTCCTGTAACTGTTAATGTTATGGATGATGGGAGTGCTAGAAAATTAACTACTATTGGAAGATTACTTTATGTAAGTCAAGAAATATATATTAAGAAAGAAGGAGTTAAATTAATTCGTTTAGGACAAACTAAATATATTAATGGAGAAATTACTCCTACTGGAAAGTATATGTATGGAGATAATCTACAAAAACAAAATGTTACAGGATTTGTATCCCTACAATCAGTTATCATATTTGATAGTGGTGGTGTTAAGTTTGTTGGAGATTGGTGTCCTAGATTTGGGGATGATTCTTTACAAGATGAAAGATTTTATAGGAAATATATAGATAACTTAAATCCTTCTGCTAATACTCGTGATAATCTTCATATAAATGCAGTAGAATTTTATAAACAAACTCCTTATCTTCCTTCTGCTAAGATAATGAAGAATAATGTTCCTGAAGTTTATTTTACTTATACTAGTTCAGGTGTTATTAAAAATATTGGTAATAAGCAATTAACTGCCGCAACATTATTTGATTTATATGAAATAGCTTCTATGTATTACGATTATGCTAGACCTAACTTAAACGCTTATAATCCAAATGCAGTTAGTAATCAGATAACTACTTATGGTAAATTTATTCGTAGAAGTAATGTTTTAAAATCTGAATCAACTGCTAATGCTTGGAGACAATTTCCAGCTGATGGATATAAAGTAATAAGTGAAAATAAAGGAGACATAATTAATATACTTGGAATAGGTATTTATCTTATTGCTCATTGTGAACATTCGATGTTTATCTTTAATAGAGATTCCACTCTTGCTACTAAAGATAAAGACGTTCAAATGTATATGCCTGATGCTTTTGATACTGAATATCAAGAAGTATTTACTAGTGAAAAAGGATATGGCGGTTTACAAGATTATAATGCCTTTACTTGTAATGAAACTGGTTATATATTCTTTGATAAAAGTAAACGAAGAATATATAGATTCGATGATAAACAACTTAATGATATTACTGATGGTATTCAAAGTATTATAGATAATTATGTGACCGAAGATACTATTATTGATATGGGAATGGATAAAGAGAATAACAGACTAATTTGCTCCTTTACGGGGGAAAATCAGATTATAACTTTATCTTATTCCTTTATTACAAGTAGTTGGATAAGTATTCATAATTATTCAGGTAAGTATTTTAATACTAAAACAGAGTTATATTTAACTAATGATAATGCTCTTAATTATGTATATAGATTAGGTAATATAAAAGTAAATACTTTTCTTGATTATGGGAATTGTACAATTCCTGAATCTAAGAATATATTTTATCTAGGTGATAAGAATGTCGGTTGTGCTGTAATAGATATAATATTTAACTTAGAGTTTGAAACAATTAAGTTACTTAATTATATTTGTTATGCTATAAAAAATTCTAGTAATATTAATTATAGTGGAGATAAAATTCTTATATTTACAAACTCATGTATATCGTCCGAATGGGATATTAGTAATGAAGAACGTAATGTTCCTAATCTTACTAAAGCATATTATGAACATGGTAAATGGAACTTTAATTACTTCCGTAATCTAATTAATACAGTTGAATTGCAAGAACCTATAAATAGGTTAACTGGAAAATATAACTTTAGTATAATGGATGGAGAAGAAGATAGAATAACGATAAGTAAGAATTATAAGGCTAGCGACAGTCTTATCAATGGTAAATATATTGGTATTCGTTTTATTATTCATGAAACTAATTCTAAAGTTAGTCTAAGTAATATTGAATGTTATGTTAATAAATACAGAGAATGAGAACAATTAATAATCGACGACCTAAAGCATTTATTGGTGCTGCTATATCTGTTGGTACTAAACTTATTGGCGGCATTATTGGAGGTGCTAAAAGGCGAAAAGCAGAAAAAGCTGCTAGACTAGAACAAGAACGTCAAGCAAAGTTACAAGCTGCTCAACAACAGGCTTCCTATATGACTGAAAATGCTGAAAATGATGCTAATGTTTATAAGAATATTAGAAATCAGTTAATGAGAAATGGTGGAAATATCCCCCGTAAAGGAGCTGCTCCTTTGGTTGCCGAAGGAGGTACTGCTATTCCTATTAAGAAAGATTCGTTTCTTCTTAAAGGACGTAAACATAATACTGGTGGTATTATAATCGGTAAAGGCAAGAACAGTATTGAAGCAGAAGGAGATGAAGTAGTTCAGATTACTCCTAAACAACTTAAAGTGTTTAGTGCTCAACCTATACTTAACGGTAATAGTCCTGCTGAATTAGTTCAGAAAGGTGTTGAACCTTCTAAAGTATTTAATGCGCAAGAATCATTTAAAGATAGAAATGGTCTTAATGATGATGGTACTAAAAAGAAAAGAAATATGAGAACAATAACTGGTAAAAAGAAACTAGGTGGTTTGTCTCGTAAGAAAGATTACGGTTCAGATAAGAAACCTTATCCTAGTGTTAAGTCAAATGATTTTGCAGGTGGCGGACGTAGTTATCCGATTCCAACTAAAGCTGATGCTCGCGATGCTCTTAGGTTAGCAGGTTTACATGGTCGCTCTGATGTAAAAGCTAAAGTATATAAGAAATATCCTGAATTGAAAAATAAGAAAGCTAGATTAGGAACTTTTGGAAGTTTGACTGGTGCTAATCGTAGATTGTTAGCTCTTAATCAAAATGTTCCTTCTGCTGGAATTACTGCCGGAGCAAATATTACTAATCCTAGTGCTTCTAGTATTAAGCCGATTAATAGTGGAAGTAAAGGTAAAGGATTTAATCTATTTAAAGGAATAGATAAAGGAGAAGCTATTAGTTCAGGAATTGGAGCTGTTGGAACTTTAATTAGTGGATTACTTAATAAAGGTAGTATAGATAAAACTTCTGCTCCACAAGTTCCTACTCCTCAATTAATTGCTCCTGCTAAACTTAAAACTAGCGTTAATATAAATCCTCAACTATCAGATGTTAGAGAATCTGAACTTAGTCAAAACAGATTGGTTGAAGGAAATACTGCTAGTTCAGTAGCTAGTGTTGCTAGACAACAAAGAATATCTAATAATGCTTTAAGTCAAAGAAGTAGATTAAGAGGCGAGAAAGAAAATCTTGAAACTCAATTGCAAAACCGAGATGCAATAAATCGTCAACAAGTAGCTTCTTCAAATGCTCAACAGATTAACGAAGCTAATAGATTTAATTCTATATCTGCTACTCAAACTGCTAATGATAAAATTCAAGCTACTGCTAATAATCGTACACAAATGATTGAAGGTATTACTAGTGGAGTTAGAGATTATCAGTTAGGTGTAGATAAGAAACGTTCAGAAGAAAATGCTACTGCTGCTATGATGTCCGCTAATCCTGAACAAATAGAATTATTCTTAAAACTAATGGATAAGAATAAAAGTAGACTAGGTAATGTACGAAGTACTTTATTCAGATGTGGTGGTAAGAAAAAGATTGCTTAATTATAAATACTATAACTATGCCGATAGATATTAAAACAGCAGGTTATCAAAAGAGGGAGCGGGTTGCCGCTCCTTTAGATGTTTACAATAGTACGTTAAATACTCTTCAACAGAAACATGATACTGCTATTGAAACTAGTAATCAGATTAAAACATTTCTTGCTAATAAGCAATTAAATGAAGCTGAAAATGAATGGCTCGATAACTATTCGAGAGATATTAATGCTCAAATAGAAGCTAGTGCACAATACGGAAGTTATGCCACTGCTTTAACTGCTGCTAAAAGATTAGCAGGAGAAGTAGCTAGTAATCCAGGTCTTATTGGTCGTGAACGTTATCAACAAGAGTTTAAAAAGTTCCAAGATGAAGTTACTAATAGTAATGCTTATGACGGTGATGTTAAAGCATACACATTAGAACAAAATAAATATAATTATCAAGACCAAATAGATGAAACAGGTAAAGTAATAGGTGGTAATCAGTTCCAACCTAATTATCGTCCTGTTGAACAAATAGATTATAGTACTTTATATCAGAAAGTATTATCTACTGTTGGTGTTGATTCTAGTTCTGGCGAACAACTAGTATGGGGAGATGCAGAAGGCAATCTTAAAGACGGTCAAGGTAATATTGCTGCTGGTGATGTTCCTTATCTTAAAACAGCTAGTGGTGTTCAACAACTATCAGCAGATAAGATTCGTGCTGCATTTGAATCTGCTTTAAATGAAACTCCGGGTGCTCGTGCTTCTCTAGAACAAGACTATAAAGTAAATGTTTGGAAAGCTAATAAGGGAAATAAGAATAATCTTGTTACTAAGCCTGACGGAACTATTATGTCACAGAGAGAATTTGAAGAGAACCTATTTGCTCCTAGATATACTGCTTCTGCTTATCGTAGAGTTGAAAGTAGAATTAATCCTGAATTAGGATTTAATATATTAGCTGCTGCTCGTAAAGCTGCTGCTAAACCTAAGACTGGTAAAGAACCTGATTTACTTCCTTCTTTAGCTACTATTGGTGGTAAAGAAAAAGTAGAACCTGATACTCCTGCTAAAGTACAATCTCAATTAAATACTCTTAATGGTCAATTATCTAATATGTTTTCTTCTTATGGAATATCTAAATCTCTTCCTTTAGATGAGGCATATAGTAAACTACGTTCAGGTATTGCTAATAATGTAACTTTATCTGATACTGCTAAGAAACAATTATTGGATGAAGCTAATACCTATTATAGAGGTATAGCTAATGCTAATAATCGTTTAGATGCAATGAAAGGACATCTTACACAAGAAGAACAATATGCTTCGGAGTTCTTAGGTAAGAGATTGAGTAACGGAGATATGGCTGATACTAATAATCCTATGCAACTAGAATATGCTAATAGAATGAATAAGTTATTTACTGATTCTAAAGGCAATAGTTTCGATACAGTTCTAGTTAATCCTATTAACGATAGTAGTAAAGCCGTAATTATATCTAAACTTAGAACAGATATGGGACTGACTAGTAAAGATGTGTCATTTAGTAAAATAGGAGATAAAGAATATATTCGTATTAGTAAAGATGCTTATACTCGTTTAGCTCCTGAAATAGCAGATATTCTTAAACTTAGTCCCGTAGGATTTACTACTGGTAATAATGCTCCTGAAAAATTTACTAGAAACGATGAAGTTTTCTATGGAAATAAAGTATATGGTAGTTTAACTACTATGGGTATTGCAGGATTTAGAGCAATAAGAAGAGGTGAAATAACTACTGCTAAGAGTACTAAAGATTCTCCTGCTTACGTATATGAAAAAGCTGCACAAATGTCTAATGCTGCAACTAAACGTATATCTAAATCATTACCACCTAGTTATGTTGATGTTAATGTATTTGATTTACCTCCTCATATAGTTGCTACTGGTCAAGGATTTGAAGATGACCAATTAAAGAACTACAATGAAAGAGTAATGAATATGATTAGTATTGCTAATCCTGGAAGTATTGTTATTAAGAAACGTAATGCCGAAGGAGTTCTTGAACCTGTTGAAGATAGTAGAGAACGTGATGCTATTATGCAAACTATTCAAGCACAAGTTAAGAAGAAAAACATTAATAATGGCTGGTGTTCATCATCTTCTACGGGGGAATACGGAGTATTCTTAAATATTCCTTATACTCCTAAGACTGGAAAGAATAGTGCTAAGAATCCTGATTCTGAAATGGAAGAGAGAATACAAAATGCAGTAGCTGGAGATTACATGATTACAGGTGCTATCATTAATGATGAAATAGAAAGATTCAAATCTCTACCTGCTGTTAAAGCAATGGACACTCTTAATTCTATTAAGTATAATAATGCACTTAAAAGAAATTATCGTTTATCTGATGCTGAATTTGGAGATGGAACATATTCTGCTGTTACTGATGGCGGTAGTTTCTATCAGATATTAGATGCTAATGATGAACCGGTAATTAAGATTACAGAAGGTGAGTTATTTCAACGTATGTTTCAGAATAATCAAGCTAATGCTATTCTTGCGCCTGTTAAAGAGGATATAAATCTTATTAGTGCAAGGAATGGTTCTATTGCAAATTCCCCCATAGAGGAGCAGCAAGTTATTGCTCGTCCTCTCATGCAGAAGGCTATGATTATGGCAGGTGCTACTGGTAATCTTAGAGAACTAGATATTGATACTAAGAGACAAGTATTCCAGTTCTTTAATAGAATGTATTCAGGACTTACTGGTGAATCCCCTAGTCAAGTGATACTTAATCAAATGAACGATTTAATGAACTAAGTTATGCCAAATATATTTGATGATATATCAGTAGAAAAAGCTCCACTAGACAGTGGGGCTAATTCTGTTAATATGGCTAAAGAAGCTCCTACTGTTACTAAATACAAACCTGATGTAACTGCGCAAGGCGACTTCATGTTTCGTAATCTTAGTGGTAAAGAAGTCTTTACTGGAACAGAGGAAGATTATCATTCTTTAGCTAAGTATGGTGCTGAACCTAATCGTTATCAAAGTAGAGAAGAATTAGAAACTCTTCGTGCTAAGAATCAATCAGCTTGGAAACAAGCAGGTAATGCTTTAGGTCAAACTATTGGAACAGTTATAGGAGACACCGTTGGTGGTATGGGTATGTTAGTAGATTTAGCTACTGCTGGATTATGGGATGATAAACCGTTTAGTAATCCTATTACTAGAGCAGGTGATGCTATATCTGACTATGTTCGTGATGATTTATTTCCTATATATCGTGAGAATCCTGATAAAGCATTTGATATGAATGACTTTTCAGGTTGGTTCTTTAGTCAAGTTCCAAGTATTGCTAGTTCTTTATCTTTAATGGTTCCTGGCGCTCTATTAACTAAAGGAGTTGGAGCTGTTGGTAAAGGTGTTGCAGCATTAGGACGTAATAGTTCTAAAGTAAGTCGTGCAATGAATTGGGCTAAGAAAGCTACTAAATTAGATAATGTGTATCGTGCTAATAAGTTAAAACTTATCGCTAAAGATGGTATTACTGCTATTGGTATGCGTCTTGGTGAGAACTATCAAGAAGCTCGTGGAGTTGCGGAACAAATAGAAGGAGAAGCATTGTCGTTATTTACAGGAATGTCTGATGAAGAATTTCAAACTTGGTTAGATAATAATCCTGATATTGCTAATGAAGCTAAAGAAAGAACTAAAGAAGAAGCCGCTCTTATAGTTGCAGATAAAGCAGCTATGCGAAACTTTGGATATAATGCAGGTAATGTATTCTTCGACTATATGCAATTACGTGCAGTTAATAAAGCATTAGGTCAAGTTAATCGTGCTATTACTCCTCGTATTCGTTATTCACAAAATCAAGCTCTTGATAGAATAGCTTCTACTGGTATGGAATCTGCTAGCCAAACATTAGGTCAAGCAGCAAAAAGTACTATTAAAGATTTTGCAGGTAAGATAAGTCACTTCGTTAATTCTAGTGAGAATCTATTATTATCTGAATTATCCGAAGGTATTGAAGAAGCTGTTAACTATATAGGTCAAGAAGAAGGTACTTTATATGGTCGTTACCTATTAGGTCAAGCTGAACAATATAATGGTGCTGTATCTATGGATAGAATAGAGAAGTACTTACAGAATCCTCAACTATACAATGCTGCATTATGGGGAGTTATTGGAGGTGTTACTTTTGGCGGTGCTATGTCAGCTATTAATAATCGTAAAGGTGGTAATGTAGAAGAGAAACAACGTATTGCTGAAATCAATGGTCGTGAGCAAGTATTCAATGAATATGCTCGTCAGATGGAGATTATCGAAAATGGTGAAAATCCATTTCAGATAGAACGTGATGCTAAAGGTAATCCTATTACTTATCTTGATGATGGAACTATTAGTCAAGACCTAACAATAGGTACTACTCGTTATAGTAAAGTTAGTCCCGAAGAACAAGAAGATTTACGTGCTGCTGCTAAAGAGAAGTTCACAACTACTCTTACTTTAAATGCTATTCGTTCCGGTAACTATGAGTTACTCGAAGATTATATTGAAGACCCTAGACTAAAGAAAAAGCTAGTAGATGCAGGTCTTGCTGATGAAGCAGAATATGATAGAGATACTCAATCTATAAAGAAAACTATGCGTACTGTTCTTAATAGATATGTTAACTATTCTAGTGCATTGCGTAGTGCTAATATAGATGATGCCCTATTAGATGTAGCTATATCAGAAAATATAGTTAATGCACAAGAAGCTGACTTACTAAATAAACGAGTAGAAAGACTTAATACTATTCAATCTCAATTAGAGAATACTATTCCTGCTATTAATGAGATTCTTGACCCAATGGCTAAGAATCGTATGCAGTTAGGTATATTAGAGCAGTATCGTCGCGAAGTAATGTCTACTTATAATAGTCTAAAGAATAGTAATAATCCTTTGGATAAAGCGCAAGCTAGTCAGTACTTAGATATATCTAAGATAATAGAATCTAAAGTTAATGACTTACGTAGAGGTTTAAGTCCTATGGAAAGTTTATTCTTAGATAATGTTCGTAGTGTAGAAAATATAGCTCTTGGAATAGAAGGTAGTCAAGAACAAAACGCACTTATTAAGAAACAGATAGACGAATTAGATGAAAATGATGTAGCTCTGTTTAAACAAGCAGGTAAAGACTTTAGTCTAGGAAGTTTATCTAAACAAGTTCGTGCTATTAATTCAGAGTATATGGATAATATGGGACAGATACTTCTTGATGAAATTCGTAGAGATAACTATCGTTCTAATATTATTACTACTAATGAGCAGGCTAAAGAGTTTGAAGATACTCGTAAGAAAGAGTTTGAAGAAGCTGCTAGGAAGTTAGTTAAGTCTGCAAAAAAGAATCTTAATGATTTCGTTAATGTAGCTACCGAAGAAGAACTTGCTAAGTTAGATAAAGCACTAGATAATGCGTTTACAGAAGAAGAATCTCAAGATACTAGTAATAAGAGTTTATCTAATGCTGTTAGTATTCTATCTAATTCAGAGAATGGTAAGAAAGATATAGCATCTTTAAGAGAAGCTATTACTAAGAGAAGAAATAGTCTTGCTGCACAAAGTCAGGCACAGCAACAGAATGGGAATAATCAGCAACAAGACTCCTTTACGGGGGAAGCGAGGAGCGAAGCGACGAGGCAAGAAGAACCAGAGGTTAAGCCTATTCCAAAACCTAAACCAAAGACTGCTAAAGAAAAGAAGCTAAAAGAAACATTAGATAAAGTAGTATCTAAAGCTAGTTCAGGTGTTGTAAATAAAGCTAATATTAATAACTTAGAATTTACAATAGTAAAGCCTTTTGCTAGTTTAGGAGATGTTAGTAGAAAACCAGTTAAAGTAAGTGCAATAGATGTACGTGTTAGCAAGTTTGGCAATGTTAGTATTGACGGAATGGATGCTAAAGGTAATATCATTGCTGACGTTACTATTGATGAATTAAATGCTGCTATTGCTATTGGAGATGTTACTTACGTAGATACTAGTAAATCTGATGAATCTGCTCCTACTGATACTAATGTTCTTGAATCAGCTATATCTGATAATGACTTAGAAGGTCAACGTCAACGTATAGAAGAGATAAATTTAATTATAGATTTATATAATCAAATACAAGGTAATCAGATAGAAGGTAAGACATTTACTAGTCTTAATGATATGATGGTTTATTTACAACAGTTGAATCCTAGAGCTGTTAGTTTGTATAATGATATTAAGATTCTAGCTAATCGTCAAATAGTAGATGGTAAGATAGTTAATGTTGATGAAGAGATTAAAACTCCTTCTGATATTATACAAGAAGCAAGTAAGACTTTAGATAAAGCTGTTGCAGAGAATAAACAGAATACTAAAGATAATGGTTACTTCTTTAATTTAGTTAATTTAAATGATAGTAAGGTTTACTCTCGTATCGGTCAGTTAAAGACTAATGATACAGTAAATGTAGAACTAGATGAAAACGGTAATCTTATTGTTAAGTCTCGTGGAATTAAAATAGGCGAGTTTCCTAAGATTGGTTATAATAATGGTAATGTTGAAGTTATGAATCAAGGTTGGAGATATACTGTTAGAAACGATAGTATAGATTTCATAACTCAACTTCAATCTATTATTGCTAGTGAAGAACCTAGTGCTAAAGAATTTGTACAACTGCTTAATAACATACGTCGTTTGTATCGTGTTCGTAATAACCCTGAAGTTGAAGGAACATTCGGACATCAGCTTAATGCTCTACAAGAGAATGGTCACTGGCAAAATCTAACTAGTTTATTCGGTGATACTCAAACTAATCTATTAGATAGGATTAAACATCTTAATAATATCATATTCTTTAATAATGCTCTTAATGTTAATCAGTCTAACTTTAGTGCTATTGTTAATGAATCGTTGACTAATTGGATGAATAAACTCAAGAAGTCTTATACTGACATTAATAACTTAAAGTCCTCTATTAGTAATACTAAGTCTAAGAAGAAACGTTTAGTTGTTGGTCGTACAAGTTCAGGTAGTGTTATTTATGCTAGAGATAAACAAGGTAATCCTATATATCGTAAGTTTGGAGACGTAGCTACTAGCGAAGCTACTGACGGTTATCGTCTAGTAGTAGGAGTTGACGGAGGAGTTGCCGATATTAAATCTAATAGTATTATTGCTGCTAGTCGTATTCCTAGAGGTGTAGTTGGTATGACTATTAAAGATTCAGAAGGTAGACTTATTGCTGTTACTAGTCGTGAGAACACTATGAGTAATAGTGAAACAGAAGTTACTGAATATACTAAGAGGTTTAATGAAGGATTAGATAAATTATTCCATTCATTAGTAGATGCTACTCTACAAGGTAATACTGACTTACATCAACAACTATTAGACGAAATATCTAAGTATGTAGGTAAGCAAAAAGCTCTTTATGGTTATGAAGTTGTAGGTCGTGCATTTCGTCCTCTTAATAAGATTGGAGCTACTATTTACTTTAATGTTGCTGATAGAAATGTAGCATTTGCTATACCGGGTGAAACTAAACCTAGAAGGCTTATGGCTCGTATGCCTAATGGTTTTGTTCCTACTAATAATCATGGTAACTTTAGTACTATGATGGAAGGAGTATATGCTACACTTACTCGTAATGTTATTAATTCAGCTATTCGTGGTGAATCTAATTTATTTAGAATGGCAGACGGTAAACTACAAGCTAAGATACCTAATATACTTCAAGATGAATGGATGGACACAGGTTATAGTAGTTATGAAGAATTCGTAGCTAAGGACGGAGTACTAGTTACCGATTTAGGTAATGTTACTGATAGTAAAGGTAATATCATTAGTAACTTTAATTATGTAGGAGATGTATATAATCGTAATATTACTCTTATGAATCCTAGTCGTAGTGCTGGTCGTACTAACGCGGCTAACGCCGCTATTTCCCCCATAGAGGAGCAACAAGTTGTATCTCCTGTTGCTACTCCTGACCCACTTGCTAGTCAAGATAGTACTCCTCAAGTAGGTACTCTTATGGAAGTTGCACAAGCTAATACTACTAATCCTAATCTATTATCTATTATTTCGGCATTAGAATCTGCCGGTATTGCTCTTAATCCTGATATTGAAATAGTAGATGAAAAAGGTAGATTTGCAGGAATAGTTGCTGGTGGTAATACTATTACTCTTACTAATAGATTCGATACTCTTGAGCCTGAACGTAGAGTACTTACTCTTATACATGAAGGTGTTCATTATCTACTTAATGATGAACGTGCTAATATAGAGCAATCATTTGGTGACCTGTATGATAAGTTTAGTAGTTTTATTAATCAGGATTCTGCTTTAGTAGAAGAATACGGAAGATTCTTAAATAGTGATAAACCTAGAAGCGTAGCTATTGAGGAATTTGTAGTTGAAGCTATTACTAATCGTACATTTGCTAGATTACTTGCTAGGATTAAATATGATTCTAATACTAAAACTGAATCTAATAATCTATTTACTAAGATTATTGATGCTTTAGTAGAGATTATAGGTAAAGTTGGTAATATAGATAATACGTTACTTGGTGAAGTTCGCAATCGGTTATCTACTATTGGATTAGAAACATCTGATACAGCTAGTACTACAAGTACTGTTCACGATGATGTATTCGATAGGGCAGAAGAAGATACAGGCGTTCCTACTGATGATGTTTTTGATATTCCTGATATAGACCTAGATTTAGATAGCGCTATAAGTGATAACTATCGACAAGTCGATAACTTCGATAGCTTAGTGGAAGGTTTAAGTAGTCGTCAAAAGGCTATTGTGAGCCATTTGTTTGACACTGGTGAGCTTAGTTTCGTATGTAGTTAACTAAGATAAGCCTAGAGACGAAAGTCCCGTAGAAAGCCTAAGAATGAGCCATTCTAAAGCCGCCTACGGGACTTTTCTGTTTTCCCTATCTTACTATCGAGACGCTATATAAAATGCGAATTTCGGCAGAATTTTGCGGTCTACGGGCATTCGGTAGCCTTTGGAACGTATGGTTTCAGACTATTTGATAAATATATTTGATAGTGTTGGTAATAATGCTATCTTTGATACTGTTAGTAATTACTTAATTAATAATATAAAGTATATGAGTTGTACTCCTAGTAATCCTAAATTAGATAAGCTATTAGAGCTTACTAATAATGATGTTAGAAAGTCTACCGAATATCTTGCTATTATCGAAGATACTAGTTTTCGTGAGTGGTATCAAGAAAAGACTGGTAGAGATTTCAATGAAGAGAGTATTGATGCAAACACTGTTAATGCTATTATAGCATATAATAACAGAGAGACAATTAATACTCAAGATTATGTTCAGAACGTTCGTACTTCACGAACTGGTGTATTTGGTAATGATATAGCAAAGGAAGACCATGCTATTAATATCCTTAGTACTATTTATCTAAAGAGTCAAGGAAGTATTCGTAAAGCTCTTGCTAATAGAAAGCGTAAAGGTGAGAAAGAAGTCCTAAAGGATAAAGCTGGTAATGAGCTAAGTCCTCAAGCTGCTGTAAAGTTAACTATGATTACTTATCTTAATCGACATCTTAAAGAGAATGATAAGAAACTTACGCAAGAACAAAAAACTTATATCGGTACTATTATTCGTAATCTTTACGATGGTGGTAATTATAACCGTAATGAGCTATTTGATATTGTTATTAATTCACCCGAAGTTATTAGTCTTAGCAAAGAGTTTGGTATAGATACTAATGAGGATTATGAAACTAATGACAATGCTAAAGAAGGAAGTGAACAAGATAGTCGTCAAGAAGACCCTGAAACTATTGCTTCTCTACGTGCTGATTGGTCTGAACTAGCCGACCAACGTAAAGATATTGATAAGAATGTTAGTAAAGAAGTAAAAGAATGGTTTGCTCGTTTACCTAAAACTAATAGTAATTCTTTTATTAATGAAAAACCTGATACAGCTAGCGATACTTATTCAGGTATAGCTGAAAGTGCTGGGTTCTCTAGTTCTTTTAAAGCATTGAATAACTATGGTAACTTCTCTAGCGTTGAAGCCATGGTAGAAAGTTTTCATACTATTGCTGAAAGATTTGAAGAAGTATCTCATTTAGAATATGCCGCTCGTCTATTAGAAGATGAAGCTAATGTTCAGATAAGAAATAAGATATTTACTCAACTAAAACAATCTATTTGGGAACGTAATGAAGTAATTCAAAGTGCAGACGGTTCTAATGTAGTGACTAAGAATCGTAATACTTTCCCTAAACTTAATCTGCAAAATAAGATACTTAATAGTTTTGATTCTCTTGTTCATAATCCTTCTATTATGAATGGAGATGTTGCAGTATTAGAAGAACTTAAAAATAAATTATCCACATTAAACAATTCAAATACAAATGAAATACAAGAAATCTCGGAAGAGCTTGCAGCAATCTTTAATAAATATAATTTCGGCATCAATAGGCAGGGTGTTGTTAACTACATTCGTAGCTTCGGTGATAGTCAACTTTCTAATATCACTAGTCTTATCAACGATTTGCTAGAATTTAATAAAGTTGTAGCTAATGCATCTAATATATTAAAGATAGATAATGAAGCACAACGTATATATTATGCAGGTGAATATAGCAAAGCTAAGAATGATGAAGAATATACAGTAGTTCCGTTTGATAAGTCTCAACTACAATATAAAGGCGGTTATGCTAATAATATAGCTAATCGTATATCTGATAGATTTAAAGACTATCAAATAGTAGATTCTGAATTTAATAGTATTAATGCAGAGAATAATCTAGTTAGTGATATTCTAAAGAATAATTATATTAGTAAGTTCTTTGAAAGAATTAACGATAATCGTTATAATGATAATCCAACTGCTAATGCTGAACTTCGTGATTATCTAGTTAAGTTTACTAATATTCCTCAATATCAGTACAGCAATATACTTATTGAGAAAACTTTATCTAATGGTAAAGTAATTCCAGGTCTACTTCGTCTTACTGATACTGGTTACGAACTTACTGAATATTATCGTGAGTTTGGTGCACAATTATATAATGGTGTTAGTAATGAAGTTATAGGAAAGGCTAAATCTTATAAAGATATTAATGCTCTTGAATGGGATATTATTACTCTGAATGAATACGCTAATAATGGCGATAATTATGAGATGACTAAAGGAGTTAAGAAATCTAAGTTCTTTACTCAAACACCTTCTGATGCACCTAAGACTTTCGTATTCAATAGTTATAAATTAGATTATACTGGACTATTTAATACTAGTAATTATAGAGTAAATTATGAAGGAGGAATGTTTTATTATTATGGAAATAATAAGAGACAAGATGTAAAATCGAATAGTACACTAGAAGCTATAAAAAGAGGCGAAAGAACAGCTACTACAAGATATGAATCTGACGGTAAGATTGATTATTGGAAAAAAGTTAAAGTAGGAGATATAGTAAAATTTAAAGGTAATAATAAAGAAACTGTTTTAGTAAGAGTTACTTCTCCATTAAAGAAATTAGATAATAATATAGATATAGATGCTTGGTCAAAGAAAGAAGGTTGGAGTAAAGAATATTTTGAAAAAAAAGTTAGTCCTAGATTAAATGAAGCATGGCAATTTGAATATGAACTTGTAAATAACGTTTCTTCTATTAATCATGGTCATCCAATATATGTAGCTTATGCTAATATTTATGCTAAAGAACTAGCAGAAATGGCGCAAGCTATTAACTTCTTATTCGAGACTACTGTTGAGAATGGAGTAGTAACTATTGTATCAGATGAGAACGGTAAACCTAAGATAAAAGAAGAGTTTAAAGATTTACGTAAATCAGAAGCTAGACTTAATTATCATTATCGTAAAAGTATTCTTGATAGCAATGGCAATCCTACTGGTAATGTATTTAAGTTTAGAAGTTTACTTATTGATAAAGTTAAGAATCTTAGTAGATATAATAGTGAGACAGCCAAAAGAGTAGATATGAATTGGCTGTTCGAGGGAGGTGATGTATTCTCACTCCTTTACGGGGGAAAGAATAGTGAAATATCGCTAATACAAGATGAGAACGGAGAGTACAATATTAGACTTACTGGCGAGCTTCGTAATTCTGTATATAACTATATAGATAACTATATTAATTATAGAATACAAGAAGCTGTTGCTAAATACTATTCTGATAAAGAGTTTGTAGATAAATATAAGAATGCTAGTCAAGAATCGTTTAATTCTTTTATTGCTGAAATGGTTCTTAACTATGAGATTCAATATAATAATCTAAATGATATGTTCTTCGGAGATGAAGCATATTATAAAGATTCTCGTGATACTATTAAACGTAACAAAGAATATCAAGCCGGAGGATTAGCTTATGCAGGATATGATTTATATAATGTACAAAAGCATTTGGGAGATATAACAGTAACTCCTAATAAGACTATTAGTATAGATAGTAGTTTCAAATATATTACTCTTGAAGATGTTCAAAGTAGCGGTAAAGTTCTCGATGATTTAAAGAAGCAATTAGATATAGCTAATGTATCTAAAGAGACTAGAGCTTTTATACTTAAACAGTTCTCTAAAGATAAGTCAGAAGTAACAGATGCTCAATCGTTTATTACTCTTGATGAATTTGTTCGTAGAATGTATCTACGTGGAGAGTATGATAGTTATAAAGATTTAATCGAAGCTCTTTATGACGAAACTAAGCCTATTGACAATGTTAAGTTAGGAGAATTATCTAAGAAGATACAAGTTCAGAAGAACTTCTATTATGATTTAGAAATAGATAATGATGCTAAGTTAGCTAATCCTATTCAGATTAAAAATGCAGAGTTCGTACTTATACCTAGATTCTTAGGCAATAGTGAACTTGCTGCTTTATCTAAATATATGACTGATAATAATATAGGTCAGGTTAACTTTACTACTACTGAAAAAGCTACTACTAATAGAGTACTAGAGTTTTGGGATTCTCATGGGAAATTCCCCTCTAAAGAGAGGTTGAAACAGTTTAACTTGGATGTTCAAACTAAGTATAAAACTGGTTGGTATTCCAATCTTTATACCCAGCAAGATATTCCTCAACACATGGATGGTGAGAATAAGGCAGGGTTACAGATTGTTAAAAAGCTAATAGATAATATTGGTAATACTCCCGAAGGTCAATCTCTTATTAAAGATTTCTTTGATAACTTTACTGCTAATATTCAAGATAGTTTTAAAGATGCTGCTTCTCGTATTGGTGTAGAGATTGATGCTAAAGGTAATGTAGTATATGAAGGTAATCAAGCTAAGATAGATAATAATCAGTTTATATCTCTTATTAAGGATGAGTTAACTCGTAGAGGATTAGACAGTAATTATCGTAAGTATGCTGAAATAAATCCTGAAACTGGATTGCCTTATATGCCTGCTTGGACTAATCTAGTTCGTAGCAAGATAGAAAATATTGTAAATAGTATATTTACTAATCGTGTTACTCGACAAGTACTTCCAGGATTTCATGCTAGTCAAGTTTCAGATATTGGTATGACCGAACTATCAGGTCGTAGTGATTTAAGAGATTTGATGCAATCTAGAGTAGAAGAGAAACACGGTTATTCTCTTGGTCGTAAACTAACGTATCATAAAGACGGTAGTCAGATAGTAGAGATACTGTTACCTAAATGGATGGTAAAGGCTTATAATACTTATGATGCAGAAGGTAATCTAATTAAAGAAGTTACTCTTGAAGATTTACAATCTGCTGGACTAGATACTATGATTGGTTATCGTATTCCAACAGAAGGCAAACAATCAGTAGCAGTAATGAAAGTTGTAGGTTTATTAGATGAATCTCAAGGTTCTACTATTGTTGTTCCTGATGAATGGGTATTACAGACTGGTGCTGACTTTGATATTGATAGTATCTATGGTATTTATCATGCTGCTTATTTTGACAAAGAAGGCAAACCTCATAAAGTAGAATATATTGATGGCGATAATGAAGTTAGTACTTATCGTAGATACATTGGTTATGTTAATTCTCTAATAGATAGAGAAACTCGTAAAGCTACTAGTTCTGAATTTACTAAAGAAGAATTTAAAGAAGCTCGTAAAGCTGCAATAGAAACTGTTCGTAAAGCTAATGAAAAATATGATAAATTCTTAACTGACCAAGTTAGAGATTTAATAGCCGAAACAGATGAAACATGGGCAGAACTTCCAAGAGAAGTAAAAGATAATCTTACTATTACTTTTAAATCAAAAGAATTAAAGTTTGGTGAAAGAGTAGATGCTATTGTAAGTAAGATGGATTTTTATGAGAATGAATATAAGAACAATGAAGCTATTGCTAAATTTGCACAACAGTATCGTAATATTCAATCTATTATTAATGAACAAAGAGAATTTTATCAGAATGTAAAGGATAATGCTGAACAATTAGCTATTGATTATGCTGATGAAACTCGTAGAGCTAGATTAGAAGAAACTATTAATGCTAGAGCAGAAATAGTAGGAGCTATGTCTCTTGAAGAATTTAGCAAGCTAACAGTAGCTCAACAGAATACTCGTGATGCTCGTAACAATAAGATAGTAGATACATTTATTAAGATAATGAATCTACCAGTATCTATTGGTGAAAACTTATCTTCTAGTAACTTTGAAGATATTAAAGCTGCAAAGGCTAATATCTTTGAAGGTTTATCAGAGACTTATCGTAATATTAATTCAGTAATTGCTCAAAATTGGTATCGTGATGCTAATATGTCCGGTGCGCGTCTTAAAGCTATTTCTGTTAATCGTGACAACTTCGCCTCTATTAGTAACAAAGCTAAAACTATTATTGACGGTGCACACGGTGGTTTTAGGTTTACTTATACATATAGCACAGAGAAAGAAGCAAAAGACGCACAAAGTAAACTAAGAAAACGTTTTAGAGATGTAACTAGAAAAGGTAAAGAAGTAACAGTAGACCATAATCAGTTAGGTTGGAGTTATGATAATCTTAATATAGACAATCGTTTGATTACTCCTTATTCTTCTGAAACTACTGCTCTTATTCTTGACGGTGTAAAAGAAGGCGGTGTTCCTAACGTAGACTTGTATACTTTTGATGTATATAAATCTATTGTAGATTGTGGTGCTAATTATGAAACATCTATTCTATTTATTAATCAACCAGTAATAACTGAACTTATTACTAGACAAAATGCTAATGATAATGTATTTGGAGAAACTGGATTTAATCCTCTTATTGGATTAAGACGAGACATGTATATAAGATTAGCTAGAACTGTTGGTATTCCAGCTAATAGTATTACTAAAAAGACTCGTCTTAAAGATGTTAAGAAAATGCTTGAGAGCAGAGGAATAGAGATTAATGAAGATGAGCTTCTTGAAGAAGGAATAAAAGTAACTGAATTAAGAGAACATCTTAAAGATGATGTAGAAAGTACTAGTTATAATAATACTGATAATCTTATATATCAAATTAAAGCGTTAAGAGCATTTGAATATTTCAAAGAGATAGGCGACCAAATCAATTCTAATATGATGGTTATCACTAGTGATAAGTTTGGTGCTGGTAAATCTGCAAATGAAATTGATAATGTTATTAATCGTATTAATGATATTAAGGAGAATAATGTTAGTCGTATAAAAAAAGGTCAACCTGTTCTTAAAGCAGTTACAGAAGAAGGTAACAAGTATCTAATAGATGCTATTTATCCTAAGACTAATTTCAATACTATTAATGATATTAATCAGGATGAACTAGAATCTGCATATCCTTCTTTATATTATCAGTTAAAGTATAGTTGTATAGCTACTGAAAAGATTATTCGTGATAGTGAGATATTCAAAACTCAAACACCGCAATTCCGTGAATTAGTTAGTAAGTTTGGTATTCGTAATCTTCAAACTATTCAGCAGTTAGAGAGTTTCATTATTAATATGAGCCAAGCACAGTCTAACTTTGTTAATACTAACAGATTCATAACTAGAAGTGATAATGAGTTTATACCTAGTTATAATATAAATCTTATTAGTAGCCAACAAGATACTCGTGCTAGATTATATGGATATACTGATACAGTAGGTAGCTTCGATATGTCTGATATGTCTGAAAAGAACGTAGAAGCATTTATGAAACTATCTCCTGCTAATAAAGTAGCATTGATTCAAAGATATACTTCTGACAATAATCTATTTAAGAACTTAAACGTCGAATATAAAGGTCGTCGTAATAGTTATGATAAAATAACTATTATCGATAGTACTATATCTACTGAATCTCAATATCAAATGTTCCGTAATGCTTGGCATAGTAATAATCCATTTATTAAACTTGCTACTATGGATTTGATAAGATATTCTATGGTAGTAGAAGGTTATAAGTTTAAAGGTGGTACGGTTAGTAAAATTATTCCTGTTGAATTATTATATGGACAAGATACTGGTATTGATTCTGATAATGGAGTTTCTTCAGCTACTAATATTATTAACGATTCAGATAGAGCTATTAATAGCATGATTCAATATGGTAGTGAGATAGGAACTTATGAAAGAGCTAGCAATGATGCAGCTACTATTGAGAAGTTACGTGACTTATTCTTTAGAACTAATCCTAATAATCCTGATGTATTAGTATTTGAGAATAAGAAATATAAAGAATCTAATAAGATAACGTTTAATAGATTAGGTGTTGGTGAACTTAGCTTTAAAGAAGCGCAAGAACGTGGAATGATTACTGGTAGTGAGAATAATCGTAGATACCGTCATTATGCTAAAACTAATGATAATAACAAAACTCTACGGTTATATAAACTAGTATATTATAATGATACTGTTTATATGCTACCTACTAATCCATTAGAACAAAACGAAATTGGAGAAGTAAGTGTTAATCCTGATAATAATAGAATGTTTCTTCCATTAGATATACTAGAAGATGTTTCTATTAATCAGTATGATGCTGCGTTTATTAGTTCTGTAAATATAGGTATTACTTCTGATACTCGTAAGTTTATGGTTCTTCCTACTGTATTTGAAAAGGGAGCTGATACATTAATTGAAGAAATATTTCCTAATAGTACTGTCTTGACTTCCCCCATAAAGGAGCAACAAATTGATACTTCTCGCAAGTACATTGTGGCAATTACTGATAACAATGCTTTATTGGAAACTATTGAATCTCTTGATGCTGCTGGTGTTCATGATTATGTTGTTGCTGCTCCTAATATGAATTATAATAATATTCGTAGGATTATTAATGAACGTAATAATGCAGATATTGCAGCTAAGAGATTACAAGCAGCTATGACTAAGTTAGATGCTAATGAAGTTCAACTTAGAAAGAAGAAACCAGATAATTCTGAATCTCCTTATTATGCTCAACTTAAAGCTAGCATTAATCAAACTATTAATGATGTTAATGTTAATGGTATTGGATTTGTTCCTGTTCTACAAACAGTAATAGATAATACTGGTTTTAGACCTAATGGATATTTCAGATATGAAAAAGAAGGCAATGTTTATATCGTTACTAACTTAGGACGTATAACTACTAAGTCAGTTAATCTTACTCCTGATTATTCATATAGTAAAAAGACTGTTATTAATAGTGTATCTCAATTAGAATTTCCTAGACGTAATGCTTTAACTCAAGTAGTTAAAGAAAATGCTAGATTAGATAAGTTCGCTAATAATAATATTATTAGAGTTC
>ERZ779647.131-NODE-131-length-18502-cov-3.30867_pt1 | contig 18502 bp, 14 predicted proteins | sample MGYA00511479_ERZ779647 | MGnify/ENA primary metagenome ERZ779647 (study PRJEB29588, sample SAMEA2162259) | human gut metagenome | biome: human gut; feature: human-associated habitat; material: faeces | place: Denmark | collected 2008/2010 ...
CCTTTATAATATGTTGCCTGACATTTTCACAAAGAAAGATTATGATGCGGCGGTTTTAACTTTAGGCGAGAATGGAAGTACGGCAAACAAGTGGATAGAAGCCTTTATCAAAGATGGCAAACTAAGCCGAATAGAACAAGGGAAATATAGGAAGATTTTTTGAGTGGCAAGTTTGTGTTTTAGTGTCACTAAAACCTATGCGGCAAGCGGATAGAACAGCCACTCTCAAAAAATCAATTTATGAACATAAAAGTTTAGATAAGTATGAAGGATAAGAAACTTGGTGGTCGCCCTAAGTTGGCGAGTTATCAGAAACGCACGAAATGTTTTCGGGTAATGTTTACCGAGAACGACTACATTTATATCCAATCCAAAGCGGAGCAGGCTGGATTGTCTGTCAATGAATTTTGCCATCAGGCTGCAATGGATTGTCAAGTCTGTCAACGCATCAGTCCTGAAATGGTATCGGCTATTCGTGACCTTTCCGGTATCGCCAATAATGTCAATCAGATTGCCCACCAGATGCACACTTATGGTTTGGAAGCTGTCAAGCAACAATGCTTCTCAATCATATCAGAAGTCAATAGAATCATCACCCAAGTGAAGAACAACTGCCATGATAGCAAAGATTAAAACAAGAACCGATTTTGGAGGAATAGTGAATTACGCCAATGACCAAAAGAACAAGAAAAAGAGTGCCACACTTTTGGCACACGAAGGAGTCTGCACCATTAGTAATAAAGCCATCGCTGATTTTTTTCAGATACAAGCATCCATGCGCCCGAAAGTAAAAAGTCCGGTGAAACACGTATCACTTGCTTTTTCTTCGCAAGACATTAGCCGTTTTCCCGATAATGAAGAAGGAGATGCGCTGATGGTGGAGATTGCCAAGAAATGGATGGAACAAATGGGGATTCGTAATACTCAATATATCATAGCCCGGCATCACGACACGAAACATCCTCATTGCCATTTGGTATTCAATCGGATAGACAATGAAGGCAATCTTATTTCTGACAGCAATGAAAGAATATGCAATGCAAAAGTTTGTCGTGCTTTGACTAAAGAGTATGGATTTTACTTTGCCCCTAAAAATAGTAAAGCCAGAAATAAAAGTCGTTTGCGTCCTCACCAATTACGGAAGTATAATCTTCGTTCTTCAGTTCTTGATGCGCAGGTAAATTCTCGTTCTTGGAATGACTTTATTAGTACGCTCAAAGGTCAGGGCATAGATATGCGTTTTAATCATGCTGAGAACTCTGATAAAATTCGTGGTATATCCTTTTGTATGGATGAATTTAGCATTGCTGGTTCTAAACTTGACCGTGATTTGAGCTTCAACAACCTTTGCACTATGTTGGGTGATGTAGCTGCGGAACTGATTATTCAACCCCATCAAGTCATAACTCCCGGTGGAGGTGGAGGAACCAACAATGAACAAGGCGGGCGGGATGATAAAGACAAGGATAACCAAAGAAGCGAACCTTTTTATAAACCTTCAAAACGTAGAAGATAATGAAAGAAGATGTAATAGCTGCAAATCTTGCAAATTTGCGCCAAAGTATCAGTGAACTGAAAGAGTTGAAAAACAGAATGTCACTGTTTCTAAATCGGAACAATCTGTAAAAGTGGAATTTGATGAAAAGACCATTTATACTGGAATTGCCAAAAGTTTCTGTACTTGCTGGAATGAAGCCTTGTCTGTGATCAAGAAACATATCTGGCAACAGCAGCCTAACACATTGCCGTTTTCGCTATGGTTTCCGAAACTCATTGATTTATTCAAGCAGAAGTCCAAACTTCTTGAATATCTTTATCGGCACGTTTGCGATTACAATCAGAATCGTATAACTATCGAAACTAATACCCGATGTATATTGAAACGGCAGGATGAGATATTAGCAAAAATCAATGAATTGAAAAGCCCTGTAACCGTTATTCCACCTAATATCAGTGGGTTGTTTATATATGGCTATCATATTAAGCTACGATATGTCATGGTCTTCATTGTCGTTATTATGATATGGGCCGTTGCTGTTTCTGTTAGTAGTATGAAGTATAAGGAAGAGAGCTTTGCGTATTATTCTATGTATAGGGCAGTGAAGGAACAGAATCAGAACTTGATAGAAAAGCAGATAGCAATAAAAGGGGAAAATTAGTATATGCTTCTACGTATATACTGTTTGCTCCAATTTATCCCTTTACATTTTAATCAATTGTGAAGGAATTTTTTATATTGGTGTATATTAATATAATTTTAAGAGTTATGATTTACGGATACATTAGAGTAAGCAGTGACAAACAAACTGTAGAAAACCAACGTTTTGAGATAAGTAATTTCTGTAATAATAATGAGTTGACAATTGGCGATTGGATTGAAGAAACTATTAGTGGAACGAAAAATTACACAAAACGACAGCTTGGACGTTTACTGCGTAAAGTACGCAAAGATGATATTATCATCTGTAGTGAGCTTTCACGTCTTGGACGCAATCTTTTTATGATTATGGAAATCTTGAATATCTGTATGACAAAAGAATGTAAGGTATGGACAATTAAAGATAACTATAGACTTGGGGAAGATATACAAAGTAAAGTCCTTGCCTTTGCTTTCGGATTGTCAGCTGAGATTGAACGCAATCTTATCAGTCAACGTACAAAAGAGGCGTTAGCGAGAAAAAAAGCAGAAGGGGCAATGCTCGGACATTGTCGTGGCTTTCGTTGTAGACTTAATCCCAAATGTGCCAACAAGCACGATTATATTGTAAAAGAATTGGCTAAAGGAACAGAAAAAACAGTTATATCTAAAAGATTGAAAGTATCAAAAACTACATTATATCGTTATCTCGTTTATACGGGGCTTCATTTGCCTATAAACTGTCAACAAGAAGGATGGGAAGAGTATGGTATCTATCATTGATTTCTATGTACTACAGAAGCGACCCTCAAAAAAGGGCTTCGATATTGTCATTGGCAATCCACCGTACGGAGCGAAATACGACAACCAAACAAAGAGGTATTATAAGAATACCTATGTGACGGCAAATAGCATCCGAGGATTACAGAAGGGGTCTCTTGATACATATACACTATTCATAGAATTGGGATACAATCTGCTTAGGAAGAATGGGAGTTTTGCCTATATCGTTCCAATATCCTTGACATCAAGTGATTCCCTAACAGGCGTACACCGTCTTTTGATGGGAAACTGTGATACCATATACATATCATCGTATGCAGTACGTCCTAAGCCTGTTTTTGAGAACGCTGTAGTAAACACTTCGATACTTCTTTTTAAGAAGACTGAAACGCCATGTCAGTATCTTTTCTCAACCAAGATGCACAGAAGAGGGAATGAGTTTGAATTACAAAGGCTCATTGATAATTTGCAATTTGTTGATGTGAAAGGGCAAACACTTTATGGTCGTATTCCAAAGATAGGTTCTGAAATAGAGAAAACCATCTTAAACAAACTCTTCAACTATACAAAGTTAGGATCTCTTATCAAGACTTCAGGGAGTCCAATCATATATAGGTTTGCAGGAGGGCGATATTTCAAAGTCGTAACAAATTATAGTACCGGTTCATCAGCAGAGAGAACTATCTATTTCGCTAATTCCAAAATCGCAGATGCTGTTGGCTGCATACTCAGTAGCAGTTTGTCATTTTGGTTCTATCAGATCTTTTCTGATAATTTAAATTGGAAGACATACGAGATAGAGAATTTCACAGTTCCACAGCTCTCAGCTGAGGATATTGACTATCTTGACAAGTTGTATTCTCGTTATCTTTCTGACATAGAGGCAAAAGCTAATATCAGAATAACTTCTGGAGAGTCCACCTATAATGTTGATTCATTCAAGGAATACAAAATTGTACGCTCCAAAGCCATCATTGATGAGATAGATGACTACATCTGTCCGCTATACGGATTGACGCAGGAGGAAACCGATTTTATCAAAAATTACGAATTAGAATTTAGGTTGGCTGGAGAATGAATGATAATTGGAGGATAATCCCTCCAATTATCATAATCTTTCCTTTCAGAATTAATGCTTATTCAGCATTTCGATATTGATAGTCATAATTGATTAAAAATTTTATTTCAATCTCAGATAAACCATATTTTTCTCCAATAAATTTATCAATTGCATCAATATGCATTTTAGATTGTCTTGCAAAAAAACATTTCAGTCCCGTTTTAGTTGTCTGGCTCTTTGAATATAAATCATTAAGATAAGTATCATATAAAGTATTTATTTTATCAAGTTCTTCATCTGAAAATGATTCGAATGGGATAGGAAACATTTCTAATTCGGATGATCGTAGGTTATGCCAATCTGAGTGTATCAGCCAAAACCAATAGAAAAGGTTACTTGACAAGGCTGCTCCTACAAGACTTTGATATTTTTCTCTGACTTTCAATTCCCCTTCTGCAGAAGAATGAGTAGGAATCTTAGTTATTATTTTATAGTACCTACCACCTGCCTTCCGGTAATAAATAGGTAAACCTTCTCGTTTATACACATCTTTTATTGTTGTGACACAACGCTCTAATTTGCATAATATTCCTAATTCTATTTCATTGCCTATCTTTGGAATTCTCCCATTGCGAATATGATGAAGGGCATTTACAAACTTTAGGTCATCTAAGAGTAACCACAGAGATTCATCAGAATAGCGTTTGTTGATATGCGTAGTCATAATTCTTGTGACCTTGTTGCTGGATTTTTTAAAACTAATAATGGATACTTGTTGTTCTGCACTTTCAAATATACGGCGTGGTCTGTCTCCATATGAACTGACATAGATTTCGTCACAGTGATTTATTAGTAGTCTATGAAGTCCTGACATTGCATCGGAAGCAGTAACACTTAGTGGAACAATAAAGATTGCATTTCCTTTAGTGTGTAATATTTGGTAACCTAAATCAATGAAAAGCGAAAAAGTATCTAAAGATCCTTTTTGTATATTAGGTATAGTTTGAGCAGATGTAAATATATGTTTGAAGCATGCTTTGTCTATAGATGAAATTTTAGCACCGTACGGTGGATTGCCAATGACAATATCGAAGCCCTCTTTTGAGGGTCGTGAGAAAACATCATGGAACCAGGTATGCCAGAGGAAGAACTGACTGTTTGCAGACAAGTCCATATCTTCAAAATCAATATGAATACCTTGCTCAACGAGTTCCTGCTTTACAATATCTGCAATGTCCTTTCTCAGCTGCATTTTCTTGTCATGTTCAGGGCAAGCGTAATATTCAGTAAGTTTGTCGCGTAGATTTTTGCGATAAACATCTAACATGCTATCAAAGAAAGTTAGACTTTCACCAGCTCCTATTTTCTTTTCTGTCATCGTTGAAAGGTCAACACCCTTATATTGCTCCAGAAGGGAATTCCCCTGCATAATCTTGAAATCAAGGTTAGGCAGAGCCTCTGGTGACTTTTCGTCAACAATCAGTGAGAGCCAGAAACGAAGTCGGGCTATATCCACTGCTCCACGTTCAATGTCAACACCATAAATGTTGTTTTGGATAATGTGACGTTTAATGTTAGCTGCATTCTCTACAATGTTTGGCTCAATAGCAGAACGGCAGAAGAACAGTTCGCGCAGCAATCCCATTGGAAAAGCACCAGAGCCAATTGCAGGGTCGCATATCTTCACATCGTACAGTTTCTGATCAATGTATTCCTTTAATTCGCCCAGCTGGGATGCATCGTGAGTTGTCACAAACTGACGTATACACTCCTTGTCTTCTTCCCTCATGTCTGTTTGCAGATATGCTATCAAGCTTTCTCGGCACATGTACTGCACAATCTCTTTCGGCGTATAGAATGCACCCTTATCCTTGTTGTCCTCCAGCAGGTTTTCAAAGATGCGTCCAAGCATTTCTGGGTCAACGCCCACTTCTGCATCGTTTGGGTCATTTTCATCGATGGTAAAGTTGTACTGCGAGAGCATTGTCAGCAGGCCATTAAAATAGCTGGCAGGAAAATGACTGGGCTTCTTGTCAAGAATGTCACGTTCAAACAGACCGCCGTTCAAATATGGAATACGACAGTTGCGGAAGCCTTCTACTTTTGTGTCGTAAAGGTCGCCCTGATCTGAACGGTTACGGTCTAAACCTTCTGTAAACAAGTCTTCTAATATGTCATCAAGAAAGTTTTCCTTTTGACGTTCATTTGCATTCTTGAAAATATTCAGCATGAAATCACGATCGCCTTCGCCCCATTCCTTGCTTGCAGGAACGCCAAGCCAGCCTTTCTTTTGGAGGAAGTGCAGGAACACAATGCGTCCAAGAAGTTTCTTCACATAGTCACGAATGGGTTTTTCCTCACGGTCACGAATTTTGTCAGCAGCCATACCCGTATGGTCAAAGCCTGTATCAATGAAGTGTTGACGCATTCCGTTTGTAGGGTCAACCATGTAATTGACAAAAGCTTCGTATTGAGCCTTGTACTTCCCAAAGAACTCTTTAGAAAGAGCTTCAACGTTGAATGCATTTTCGATGTCTTTAATTTCAAGAGAATTCCTTTTGTCGTATAGAGCTATGAAGTTGTCAGTTGCCGTGCGGCATGACTGACCAGGCCCCAGCAGGAACGTATAGCGTTTGCTGTCGGTGGATTCTTCTTTGTTGCCACTCTTTCGGCAATAGGTGAAACGCCAATCCCAACGAGTATCATCCTCGTAATGGAACAGCATGAAGGCACAAGAGAATTGATCCATGACAGCACGGATGAGCCGCTGGATGTTCACACGGTTATGCTCCATCATAACCCGGTCGCTGACTGTCACATCGAAAATCTGTAAAGGTTCAACGCCAACATACATCATTCCAACTTGCTTGATGCTGCGTATTCCCGTCGCTTCTGCCAGTTGTCTTCGTTCGGGCTGACTCTCCAAAAGCTCTGTTTCAAAACCATCCTCAAAGTCATCTTCACCGAAAATGGGAAAAATAACATTGTTGAGGAACGAACTCCAGCCTTGATATCGGCTGCTTAAATATTCTTTTAATGACTCCTTATTCATGGGGGTATTTGTTTACTTGATGGTTCCTAATACAATAGATGCTTCGCCTTGTTTACTTTCCACATGGGCTACGAGTTTGCCGATTTCTCGCTCCAGAATCTCGTCTATATCTTGTTGCTCTATGGCAAAGAGACGTAACCCCCGCTCTTCTAATTCTTGACCAATAGCCAATACTTTTTTGATAATATCAAAACTTCCTCGGTCAATAAACTTACGAGCATTTTTCAGCAAAATCTTGGATTGTAGTGATAAACTAGGTGTGTTGTTAATTTTCACCAACATTTCTTTTGCAGCCGTAGCCTTGTCACCAGCCCTTGACTTGTTGATGCGGACAAAGTATTGGTTATAAGTCTTTATGGCTTCTGCCGAAAGCTGTCGCCAGTTATCTGGTAATGGAACACGTTTGGCATTTTCTTTCACACGCATATCTTCAAGCAGTTCAAGCAAAGAAATTATTTTGGCGTTATACAGACCCTCGGCTTCTGTACGTATTCTAATTGCAAGCCTTGCAGAGTGTGGTGCTTTTACTATGAAATATGCCGTTCCACTTGCAGCCTGTGCTATCTGCCAGTCTTTATCAGCTTGTTCTATTTGCAGATAACGTTCAGGGTGAGTATCCTTGTATTGTTTCAGTTCATATACATACTTCTGCAAAGGTGATTCTTCACCGTCAACAGCTTTGGCAATACCGTAATGTACCACACTTTCCTCTTCCGAGAAAATCTTACTGTCTTCACCAAACAGGACATGGAAGGATTGTAACTTGGTATGTGCCTTGCGAACCAACTGAATCTGCGCATCGCCTTCTGCACTTGGCATGAAGTTATAGACATAGACAAAAGGCTCTTTACTGCCGATACGGTTTACACGACCTATGCGCTGCATCAGGCGAGTGGAGTTCCAAGGAGTATCATAGTTCAGAATAACATTGGCACGGTGGAGGTTCACACCTTCAGCCAAGACCTCTGTTGTAATGATAACATTGTAGTCATCCTTCCAGACACCTTCGTAATTGGCATCGAAATTTTCCTCAATCGTATGTTCCATCTCATCACGATTGGCAGCAGTAATGACAAGTGCCTTATAGCCCTTTGCCTTTACCGCTCTCGCAAGCGATTGTACCGTGTTTATAGCTTCCGAGAAGATAACCAATTTTCCAGAGGTATTCTTTTGTGGATTAAACAATTCTGGCTTGATGTTCTCTTTGAAAGCATCAAATTTCGGGTCTTGTGGGTTTTTCGCCCATCGATCATAGAGATTAGAAATGAGTCGGAAGTCTTCTTTCAGTTGGATATAGTATTCCTCCTTGAAGTCTTTGCGGTTATATTCTGCATTCTGTCCCTTCTCGTTACGCCCTTGTTCCGTCAATTTTGTTATCTTGGCTCTGATGTCTTCTACACAATCATTAAACGAAACACGTTTACCACGTTTCAATGTTTTGGCTTCATAGTCAAGTTCTTTGTTCACGTCAATTTGCGGACAAACGAAAATTGTGTCGTTCTCCCACATCTTAATCATGTTCTCTGTGTAACGTCGCAGGTTCAACAGGGATTGGGTGAAAGCAGTGAACGAACTTTCAAGACGCTTCACAAGAAGAATCTGCATGATGGTTGCAAGCTGCTTGGCAACGTCGTTGACACCACGATTGCCTCGACCTGTATGTTTTCTTTCGTTGGCAGGGTCAGTAAAATATTCAATGGCACGATAGCGGAAATATTTTAGCCACTCGTCAGTCTGCAACTTTTCTGCCTCCGTTGGAGCAATGATTGTCATAGTATCAGAGAACAGTTGAGCCAACTCGTCATCCATGATGTATTCAAGATTGTTAGGTCCAACAATTTTTGGAAATATCAAGCCTTGTGATTCCATATCATCCTTGTAATATTTCTCAACGTCAGTCCTTGTTCGGCGTTCTAGAATATCACTTAACACGCAATCACGCAGTCTCTTTGACACGGCATCCAAGCGTTGGCGGCGCTCATCTGCTGGTATGTCGTTGCTTCTATCTATCAGCAATTCATATTCTCGGTTGACATCTGCAAAGAACCTTTCGATATTACCACTTTCAGCCTTCTTCAATGTACTGTCATTGTGGTTTCTCTCAAAAAGGTAAATCTGATTCTTCAAGTCGTTTGGTCGGTTGTTCTGCGGTGTGGCAGAAAGAAGACCCACGTATGGATATACCCCTGTATTAGAACAAATCTTCTGTATCAGTTCATCAAGAGACTGGTACATCAATGTGGCACTGTTGCGGAACTTATGGCTTTCGTCAATGACAATAAAGCCATAATTCTTTTCTTGGAGTGTTCCACCAAAATCGCCAGAATCGCGGCTGTCGTCATCGTCATCTTCGCAGCTCTCATCTTCGGCAACATTTCCGATGCGTCCAGTTGTAATGAAGTCAATGTATGGCGCAATCTTCTCGTCAGAATTTTTGTCGAACATGGCTATAGTCTTCTTCCAACCCGATTGAATGGCAGGAGGAGTAATGACCAATACTTTACGTTCTCGTCCATCGTCTTCTGGTACGGACAAGAAACGCTTGATGATGAGCGTACCAATAATCGTCTTGCCAAGTCCCACCACATCTGCCAACATAAAGCCACCATGTTCGTGCATAATGCCGATACACCTCTTAACAGCTTCTATTTGATATTCCAGTTTGTGGATGTTCGCTGGCAGATAAGTTTCTATCTGTTGTCCGAGTGATTTGTCTACAATGTCACCAAACTTAATTTGTAGCAATTTGATATATAGTTCGTATGGAGTGAATGATTGTTGTTCACTTTTGCGTTCTTTTTCCACGTCATCTGTTATAGGTGCAGATTTAAGGATTTGTTCTAAGAATTGTTTGTTCCAAGGTTCAGATATTTCCCATTTTTCATTAAACCATATCAAATGAGATTTATTACCAGGTATTTCATCAAGCGATAACACTTGATTTGGAGCTGTTTCAATATAGTTTAATTCAGCGTTACCTTGTAATCCTTTTTGTGTAAAATTTGTACTACCCACGATACCAATACCAATGCCGTTTGACTTTCCGTCAAAGATGTAACACTTAGAATGTAAAAATTGAGTTTCGTCATTTTCATTTTTTCGAAATACACGAATCTGAATCTTTGAATCATTGTTTTCCGTACAATAATCAAGAAGCAGACGTATAGCATCTTTATATTCCTCAGTAACATTAAGTTCGTGGATATCAGTTTTTATGAAGTCCAGCGGATAATTTGCATCTTTATATTTAGGTGACTTTAATTGATTTACGTATATATAAGGGTCTTTTCCTATAAGTAAACGAAGCGTTGTTCCTTCTTTTTCAATGAAAGACCTCAAATTTTCTTGTAGTATAGCTAAACCGGGAATATCCCAATAGCCTGTGGCAATACTAACTGTTTTAATACCATCAATGGCTAAGCATTTTCTCAATGTTGTTGTCATTGAAAGTGCTTCTATGGAATTATCTATAAGTGTATTATTCATTTTAATTCTATTCTATGGTTTGAAAATATGCGCTAATTACATTCTTTCTCTCTCCTCTCTTTTACTTTTTCCAATCCCGGCATCTTTTTAGCCAATGCACTTTCTCCTGCTGGAAAATAGAGAGGAAAAACTTTATATAAGAAACCCACAACTTCACTACGACTTTTATCCATATTGTAAAAAGCAGAGCAGACAAAGTACATTAGTTCTTGCTGACTACATGTTTCTTTAGGTTGTATGCTTATTGAGGGAGCAACTATCAAGTCATGTTCAGCAAATGATAGAGCACTGGCAAGAATAGCTTCCTGTTCTTCTTCGGTAAACATCTTTATTTTCCCAGCTAACCATTCAAGCTCTCTTTGCCGGAGTGCTTGTTGTTTTTCGTTTTGATGCTCCAATAGGATTGCTACATTTTCTTGTTGCTTTTCTGTCAAGGCGTTTTCTAATGCTTGGTTCTTTCGTTTAAGAACGTTGAATTTTAGCAAAGCAGCAATGTACATACAGAAATATCCTACTGCAATATCGAATATTAGGACAAGCAGATAATTGTTACTTGAGTTTTGTATGCCACCAGCCATATATTCACTAATAGGGATAACAGCTAATAGCATGATAATGGCTATTGCATAAAGCACTCGGTATCGCGTTTTATGGTTTACCTGTGGCAAAGAGGCAAACAAAAAGGCGATAATCAAAACGGCTATGATTGCAAAGAGTGGTATGAAAGAGGTCTCCATAGGTTTGTTGTTCTGTTTATGGTTTAACAATAATGCGCCAATAACCAGCCTTGTCTGAACCTTCGTGAACCAAAATTCCCATACCCCTAAGGCTCTTGATATTTTTCTCTATAGCGCGTTTAGTTACACCAATCTTGTTGGCCATATTATCAGCTGTGATTGAAGGATCTGAAATAACGAGGTCGATTATCTTTTGTGCAGTTTTACTGACTTTCTTCTGTGTTTCCGATGTATCTCCGAACTTATCCGCATTTACACCGAACTTTTCGACCGAACTTTCTTCATTTACACCGAACTCTTTTGTGTTTACACCGAACTTTTCGACCGAACTTTCTTCGTTTACAGGGTACTTTTCGAGGGTACTATTTACCCTGTTGGCTACTTCCTCTACAGGTATTCTTCCGCTTTCGTTCCAGTTCAAATTATAGAACGTGGTGTAGAAAGAGGTCGCTTCCGTTTGATATTGCGGTTCTTTGCCTTGCAAGAAATTAGGTAATTTCTCTGTAAGCTCTCGCATTTTGCGTAAACCGGAACCACGTTTCTCCATATAATCCAACTGTGTGAACACATCTGCAATGACAGGATTACGACGCATGGACGGCACTTTGTATATGTCACGGTCTTGAATTTGTGTACCGTCAAGCATAGCACCAGGTGATACCAGTTCTACGCGGTCATCATAAATGTCGATATGTACTTCACCGCCCATTATAGTATAATCTCTATGGATAAGGTGGTTTACCAGTCCTTCAAAGATGGCACGGTCGGAATAGTCGGGGAGGTTAAGGCGATAGTTTGGCATCTTCACCCAGCCGCTCATGGTATAGTTTTTGATGAAATCCATACCATATTTTAAGAGCAGCACAAGGTTAGCCCGATGTTCTACGGAACTGATGGCATCATCCTTATAGAGTCCAGTCCAACGGGTGCAGAAAATACGCGATTGAAATACCGTGCAATTATCCACAAACAGCAATCCTGCATTGGTCAGTTTGCCGTCAGGAGTTACTAGTCCGAATGATTCCAGATACTTGTCGTTCCATTCTTGATGGGTTTGCTCACGGAAAGTATTGGCAAGGATGATGAAAGAATGTTTGCCGGCATCCACTTGGGTAGGAAGAGAATCCCATGTCATGTGCGTGCCTTTTAATACCAACGAAAGTAATTGTTGGGAGTTGCATTCTACACTTTCATTGCCAACTCGTACATATGCGGTACGTGTCCCATCCTGATAATAGTAATAAGGTGTAAGCGTTCCTGCCTTTACTTTCACTTCAAGCAGGGTATGCCCTTCGTGTTCTATCGGAATAAGCTGAACTTCCGGCACAGGGTCAAGTCGTGCCTTCATCATTTCACTGATAAAATCAGCATCGGATTGTGGATTCTCCAAACCTACAATCACTCCATCATCGTTCACTCCATAGAACAGACTGCCACCTTCTGTATTGGCAAAAGCCGACACGGATTTGAGCCATGACTTCACTTTCTTACGTTCCAACATTTCCTTGAAATCGTAAGCTGAGCATTCCGCTATCAATGTATTGTTTTGAATTTGCATCGTTTCCTTATAATTGTTAGGGTATAGTTCCCCAATATCATGTACAAAGGTAAGGATAAAAGTGGAGATTCTGTTAAATTCGTGCCATACTTTTGATTATTATGCGTTTATATCACGATATTTATTGGAAAATTTTATATTTTTGCAGTCAAGAGCTGTGGTTGCTTATGGATGCTTATTTTCGGATTTGCGATATAATTGCAACACGTGTACGCAAGTTGCTCATACAGAGATACTGTTGATTTTGAGGAAGAAAGTATGTCCGCTTAAGTCCATTTTAAAGAAACGTTCTCCGGTTCCGGCAAAACATTCATCGGGCTTACATTCAAAAGAAAGCGTTGCACGTTCTTTCCGACCGTCGCGTTTGCAAAAAGCAACAGGTAACGCATCGTAGCGGGGAGGCGAAAAATGGTCGTAGGCTGACAAGCGGATTTCACGCTTTCCATCAGGGTATAAAGTGATATCAAGCGTTTCTTGAGGGTCGGAAAGCAATTCGCTCCATCGGTCTAATAGAGGCTCTTCCACATTGATAACGGCACGCTTCGTTCCGTCCTCCGTCGAAAGAATCCATTTTCCTTTTTGTTCTTTTATAAACAGGGGCACTTTCTGAATCCGGTCACTGAATTGTAGCATTTCCGACTCATCTGTCAGCACATAATCGCCGAAGCCAAGAAACAGGCGGGTGATACCGATGTTATACTGACGGATGATTAACATATATTCCTCCTGGGGAACATCGGTATCCGCCATCATATCGTTAGCCAGCTTTTGCTTCTGAAAGGGAACTGTTACGTAAATATCTCCTTCCTTTTCATAAACAGCCGTTGGCTTGTATGCTTTCCAAAGCGACTCATTCCTTGATAACTCGGTATCGAAATCAAGGAAATCAAATAAGTGATAGTTCGTTGGTTTCATCTATTTTATTGATTAAATATCGTTTATTGATTACTATAATTATCAGATTAGTTTGAATGATTACCATACTAGTCTAGTTCTAATGATTATTACACTAGTTTATTGATTGCTATACTAGTACATTGATGACTATGTTAATCCATTGATTTGTTTCAATCTTGCTTTATTCTTCCAGCTTTGTATTTAATACTGTCCGCCACTTGAGGCCCGTTATTCTTCCACACGTTCTTTTTCCCGGGGCGGTTCGAATCAAAACGTTCAGTGGGACACCAGTTGTTTTCCATTGTATATCCGTCCGTAGCTTCATCCAGATAGATATAAAAAGCCCGGTCATTCGTAGCGTAGGGTGCCTCGATTAAATGTTCGATCCGGTTATTACGCATGACGGAACCCGGCTGGTTGGAAAGAGTATACAGACCGCCTGCATCGTATAGCCGACGGGCAAAGTGATGTACATAGTTTGCTTCTATCCGGTTGTTACACATTCCGCTCTCCAGCGATGTCCATCCCCAGCCTACACAAATCCCTGAATAGTTCAGATGGCAGACTTCATTATGAGAAACATCCATGTTTCTGACATATCCGGCGCCGATACCTACACATCCCCAGTCCTCATTAGTCACATTACTTATGAAATTGTTTCTGATAGTAATATGGGAACATAATTCCCGTACGTCAGCAGGAATAAAAGGGATGTGCGTCTCAAATCCTCCGTCCGGAAATGCACCGACTAGTAAAGCCGTTCCTCCAATATCCGTAAATTGACAATCTTCGACGCTCGATGCTGTGACTGCCCATTCATAATCCAGTCCGGTGGATGATAAATGACGAAACGTGCAATGCTTGAAATCAATATGTTCGGCACCTCTTACACGTATCGCTGTTTCGGGACGGATGATCCAGGCTTGGTTCTCCAGTTCCGCTTTTTCCGGAAGCCCCGGTTCTTGTAGTTTATAGGCATCCAATAAAGGAAATCCCCCTTGCAAGGTGACGTGCCCCTGAAAAGAAGGACGCATCCAAGAGGTATGCGCAAAAGTAATTCCGTTAAATTGTATATGTTTTACCGGACGGGACAATGTACCGTCTATGGTCACTAAAGTTTCCAAGGCAGGGATAATCACTTCAGCTGTTTCCATATTTTCGCTCGCCTGCGGATAATAGTAAATCGTGCCGGAAGGATATTCCTGGAACCATTCACCGGGTTGGTCCAGCAATTCCAGTGCATTGGTCAGGCAAAAGGAAGAATTTCCTTTCTCTCCTCCGATGACGGGTTGCGGCCAGGGATGCGCAAACTCCAAGTAACTTTCGGGTTCATGGAAGCGAACTACAGCTTGTCCGTCTTTCACGTCTATACTTTTCACGCGCAAAATAGCAATCGCCCAGCGTTGATGGACAATCATTTCCAGTTGACCGGCATTTTGTAGTCTATTCGGATTTACACTTTGAGAAACGGGGATCGTTATTGTCTGCTCTTCCGGATTGAAGTCAATCATTCGTTCCAATTCTCCGTCAGGAAATTGCGCAGCTCTTTGAACTTTATGACCGTTCACCCACATTTGCCGAGTTTCTACTCTTCTATTTCCTATTAGGGGAGCCTCTGCCGACCATATCTTCTGCTTTAGCTTTTCAGGAATTGCCGGATGATTACATCCACGCTTCCACCCCGTAACAGCAACTCCACCACTAATTACAGGGTGAGCACCATCTACTGCACAAATCACCGTTGGAGAATCGGGTGTCCCACTATCTTCCGGACGAAGAAACAGAGAATTGCGCTGGGCATAAACACCCTCTTCCAAACGAATATAAATTCCTCCGGCTACTTCCGGCCGATTCAGTCTACGCCATTCACGAGCCTGCTTGATTGCCCGGTTTAATGTATAAAACGGAGCTTCCTTTGTCCCGGGATTCTTATCATTCCCCTGCAGGGATACATAAATTTCTCCCGCAAAAAGCGAGGGAAACCACCCCAAGAAAATGATAAAAGAAAGATAAATAAAAGTCTTTTTCATGGTACTACCTCAATGTGCTACTTCAATAAAGACGAACACACATCGATTTAGTACTCTATGTAAAGGCAATAGATAAGTTATTCTTACGAATGTTTTACAACATCAAATAGGTTACCGAATAAGACCTATGATAAATTGATAGCAAAAATAACCGCAGACAACGAACTTCAGTAAAGTTCCGAATATAAATCCGAGTAAAGAGCCCACACCTGATTTGAGTGCCTGCGAGAACTCTTTATTTCCTAATAGTTCACCAATCACCGCCCCTAGAAACGGACCGAGAATAATGCCCCAAGGCAAGAAAAGAAGACCGACAAGAGTTCCTATGATACATCCCCAATTACCCCATTTACTACCGCCACTATATTTACTTCCCAGCATCGGAGTGAAATAATCTAATACCTGCAAAACAGCTACAATCAATAACCATACGATTAATTGTGTCGTAGAATATTGTACCTTATCCGTGAAGTGCAGAATGACCAACCCCACATAAGCAATAGGCGGACCGGGAAGAAACGGCAGAATACAACCTGCTAACCCGGCTATCATACAAAGGGCACTAATTACGATCAAAATAATGTCCAACATAGTCTCTTCTTTTTTTAGTTCTGCACAAAAATACAGTATCTTTCAATATATACAAGCTAACCTCGAGAATTATTTCCGCCACTTCACTGCTGTTTCAGAATAGCTTTGTCAGGGCTGCAGTTCTTTGTGTGAATGAGTTTTTCCAATACTTTTTTGAGGATGCCTCGTACCCAACAAGAACTTTTACTATCTTTGTGTCGTTAACGCTATTAATAAGCAAGTTATAAAAAAGAAATCAGCAGGAGGACAGAAGATGGATCCAATGGAATATATAGTACCCAACAGAAAGCGTTTACCTTACGGTATGATGAACTTCGCAGTCATCCGCCGCGAAGACTATTATTATGTAGACAAAACCCGCTTCATTCCTATGATAGAGCAGGCAGACCGGTTCTTTTTCTTCATCCGTCCCCGCCGCTTCGGCAAAAGCCTCACGCTGAACGTACTGCAACACTACTACGATGTGCGTACCCGCGATAAGTTCAACGACTTATTCGGCGACCTCTACATCGGGAAGCATCCCACAGTAAACCGCAACAGCTATCTGGTGCTTTACCTTAACTTTTCAGGTATCACCGGCGAACTGAACGATTATCGAAAAGGACTGGATGCACATTGCCAAATCCGCTTCGACTTCTTCTGTGAAGTCTATTCCGACCTCCTGCCACAAGGTATCAGAGAACGATTGGACGAAAAGGACGGGGCTGTCAACCAACTGGACTATTTGGTTTCGGAGTGCGAACGTGCCGGACAGAAAATGTATCTCTTCATCGACGAATACGACCACTTCACCAACGCCATCCTTTCCGATGCGGAAAGCTTGCACCGTTACACTGACGAAACGCATGGCGAAGGTTATCTACGTGCTTTCTTCAATAAGGTGAAGGCAGGAACTTATTCCAGCATAGAGCGTTGTTTCATCACTGGCGTAAGCCCCGTAACGATGGATGACCTGACGAGTGGCTTCAACATCGGCACGAACTACTCACTTACCCCCCAATTTAACCAAATGATGGGATTCACCGAAGAAGAAGTGCGCGAAATGCTGACTTACTATTCAACCAACAGCCCTTTCCGCCATACTGTTGACGAACTGATGGAAATAATGAAACCGTGGTACGACAATTATTGCTTCGCGCAGGATTGTTACGGTGAAACTACCATGTACAACTCCAACATGGTGCTCTACTTCGTGAAGAATTACATAGATAACGGCAAAGCACCACGAGAAATGATAGAAGATAATATACGTATCGACTATGAAAAGCTGCGTATGCTCATTCGAAAGGATAAGGAGTTTGCACACGATGCTTCCGTCATTCAAACTTTAGTGAGTCAAGGTTATATCACTGGTGAACTGAAGAAAGGTTTCCCTGCCGTCAACATCACCAGTCCGGACAATTTTATAAGCCTGCTCTACTATTTCGGAATGTTGACCATTAGCGGAATGCATGAAGGAAAAACCAAGCTGACCATTCCCAACCTGGTGGTTCAGGAGCAACTATACACTTATTTACTTAATACATACAACGACGCAGACTTGAGTTTCAGCAGCTATGAGAAAAGCGAACTTTCAAGCCAGCTGGCTTATCGAGGCGACTGGCAAGCCTATTTCGGCTACATTGCCGACTGCCTGAAACGTTATGCATCCCAACGTGACAAGCAAAAGGGCGAATTCTTCGTTCACGGCTTCACCTTGGCCATGACTGCGCAAAACCGCTTCTACCGTCCTATCTCCGAGCAAGATACACAAGCGGGTTACGTCGATATTTTCCTCTGTCCCATGTTGGATATATATTCTGACATGAAGCACAGCTACATCGTTGAGTTAAAATACGCCAAATATCGCGATTCTGAAAACCGTGTGGAGGAATTGCGTCAAGAAGCCATCGCCCAAGCCAACCGCTATGCCGACACGGACACGGTGAAACAAGCTATCGGCTCCACGCAACTACACAAGATTGTAGTGGTATATAAAGGTATGGAAATGCGGGTATGCGAAGAGTTATAATGAACAATTTCTTCACCCTTCACTTTTCCTTGTATTATCCTATCTATAAGCAGTTTATAGGTGAAGGGTGTTCCCTTCACCCATCCTTTCACGGTAAGCGTCTCCGCGATTCTATATAGTGTATTAAAATAAAAAGGCTAATGATCCCTTTTTAGTCATT
>ERZ779647.176-NODE-176-length-14909-cov-1.96957_pt1 | contig 14909 bp, 17 predicted proteins | sample MGYA00511479_ERZ779647 | MGnify/ENA primary metagenome ERZ779647 (study PRJEB29588, sample SAMEA2162259) | human gut metagenome | biome: human gut; feature: human-associated habitat; material: faeces | place: Denmark | collected 2008/2010 ...
TGTAAAAATGTTTTATGGGAAAGATTTTCCGGATGCGGTGACAATGCTTTTGGATGGAGAGCAGGGAGAAGTCTGTTATTCGGATATCTGTGAAAAGGGAAAAAGCAGGGAAGAAGGAAAGCCATTTGCCCTGCCGGAGAAAAATACAGAAATGCGGAGGGCGTTTGCCTACCTTACAACAACCAGAGGAATCAGCAGGACGGTCCTGGCTGAATTTATAAAACGCAGGATGATCTATGAGGACCGGAAATATCATAATGCAGTGTTTGTTGGATATGATAAGAGCGGTGTGGCACGTCATGCCCACAAGCATGGGACATTTACGGGGGGGAAGGCATTTAAGGGCAATGAAGAGAGCAGCGATCCGAAATACAGTTTTCACTGGACAGGTAAGAGCGGCAGGCTTTATGTGTTTGAGGCACCGATAGACTTGCTCTCCTTTCTGACCCTATATCAAAAAGAATGGGAGCAGCACAGCTATGTGGCACTTTGCGGATTGTCGGAACAGGGACTGTTCCAGATGTTGGAAGATGTGCCGTACATCAGACAGGTTGCATTATGCCTGGACAGGGACAGAGCGGGGCTTCAGGCAGAAGAAAGAATACAAAAAAATCTGGAAGGGCGGGGATACCGGGAGGTGTTCCCGCTTTTTCCGTCAGGAAAAGACTGGAATGAAGACTTGCAGGAGCTGATGGCTAAAGGGAGGAGAGAAAACCTGCAGATGCAGTAGGGAAAAGTATGGGAAATTATCAGATTATTCTTTTTATTGTCGCAGGGATAGGGATGATGGCGCTTCTTGGAGGTTTGATGTTTTTATCAAATCAATATAGCCTGAATGGGATTAAATCAAAGACGGTGGGCGACGGACAGTATGGGACAGCCCGTTTTGCAACAGAAAAGGAAATTCGGGAAACGTATGTGAGAGTGGCTTATGAACCGGAAAAGTGGAGGCGGGGGGAAAATCTGCCAAAAGCTCAGGGATTGGTTGTAGGGTGGCGGAGGACCGGAGGGAAAATTGACGCATTGATAGACAGCGGGGATATCCATTGCCTGATGATCGGGGCTGCGGGCGTCGGAAAGACGGCCCATTTTCTGTATCCCAATATCGAGTATGCCTGTGCATCCGGCATGAGCTTTTTGACAACTGATACAAAAGGCGATCTGTTCCGGAACTATGCGGGGATTGCAGAGAAGTATTATGGATATCAGACTTCGATACTGGATTTGAGAAATCCGACCCGCTCTGAAGGAAATAATATCCTGACGCTGGTTAATAAATATATGGATATTTATCTGGAGGAACCGGAGAATCTGCAGGCGAAAGCAAAAGCGGAAAAATATGCCAAGATCACTGCGAGAACGATTATCTGTTCAGATGGCTCATCTGCAGGAAACTATGGCCAGAATGCATATTTCTATGATGCTGCAGAAGGGCTTTTGACTTCTGTAATCCTGCTTGTTGCGGAATATTGTCCACCGCCGAAAAGACATATCGTTTCTGTGTTTAAGCTGATTCAGGATATGATGGCTCCGTCACCGGTAAAAAACCGCAGCCTGTTCCAGATATTGATGGACAAGCTGCCGGAGAACCACAAAGCGAAATGGTTTGCGGGAGCAGCCCTAAATAGCGGCGATCAGGCGATGGCGTCTGTCCTTTCTACGGCAATGAGCCGTCTGAATGCATTCCTGGACAGTGAGATGGAGCAGATACTCTGTTTTGACAGTACGATGGATACGGAAAGCTTCTGCACCAAAAAGTCTGCGATTTTCCTTGTGCTGCCGGAAGAGGATAATACGAAATATTTTATGGTATCCCTGTTTTTACAGCAGCTTTACAGAGAAATGCTGATGATAGCGGATGAGCACGGGGGAAAACTCCCGAACAGGGTCATGCTGTTTGCGGACGAGATTGGAACGATCCCGAAAGTCGAATCGATGGAAATGATGTTTTCCGCAGGACGTTCCCGTCGGATCAGTATGGTACCGATCATCCAGAGCTTCGCCCAGCTGGAAAAAAATTATGGAAAAGAAGGCTCCAGCATTATCATAGACAACTGTCAGGATATCCTGTTCGGTGGCTTTGCCCCTAATTCGGAAAGCGCGGAAATCCTCTCCAAAGCGCTGGGGAACAGGACAGTCCTGGGCGGGTCTGTTTCGAGAGGGAAGCATGACCCGAGTCAGAGCCTTCAGATGATGGGACGTCCCCTGATGTCCCCGGATGAATTAAAGACGCTGCCCAAAGGGAACTTCATTCTGGCAAAAACGGGATGCTGCCCGATGAGGACGCAGCTACCGTTATTTTTAAAGTGGGGGATTCACTTTGAAGAGCCATATGAGATGCCGGAAAAAGCAGCCCGTCCAGTGTTTTATGCAGACAGGTTTGAGCTGGAAGAGGAAATAATGCTTCGGAATGGTTTTTGGGAAGATGAGGAGGAAGAAGATGTAGATGAAGAGTGTGAGGAAGATTCGTTTTGGGAAGAGAGGCGAAAATCCCCGTTACGGACAGACTGAAAGGAGAATGCAGTGGGATATTTTCAAGAAATATATCAGGCGGAGATACCGCACCGGTGTGTGACGGTATATATGTATCTGAAAGACCGGACAGGCAGGAAAGGAACCTGTTGGCCCGCCATCGGAACTATTGCACGCGACTTAGGACTGTCGCGCAGCACGGTAAAGAGGGCGTTGAAGGATCTGGAGGAAAAGGGATATTTGAAGAGGGAAATCCGTCACAGGGAAAATGGGGGGTTTACTTCAAACCGCTATACCATTTTGTAATTTAAAAGGGCACACCTGGGGAGAAGTGTGCCCTGACAGTGAACCGGGGATAGGGGCAGGATGAACCGACAGGAAGGAAACAGGGGAAGAAAGTAATAGGGGCAGAAGGGAAAAATGTCACGAAATGCAATAGTTTTGACAGGAAAGAAGAAACTGGTCAATTAAAGAGTAAAATACATAATAGTCTTAGGGAAGGAAACAACGAAATTTTAAACAAAAATAGGAGAAGGTTAGTAATACTAGATTTTGATAGGAGGAAAAAATGAAAGTAAATGTTTTACTACTTAATTCAATTATTATTTCACTAATATCAGGATGTACATTTTTTCCTGATGTTGAAGTAGATGATATTTCCCACATAGAAAGCGAAATATATAATCCAGCTTATACAGAATGTATGGATGATGATATGACAAAAACTCAAATTTTTAACAATAAAAATAATTTTTTGGTAAGAGAAACTACAGACGGTTTTTTCTTATGTGGACCAATAGATGATAAATTAGGAATCTATTATAAAGACAATAATGCGGATATTTGGAAATTGTGTTGTGAGGGAACTTGTATTTTAGGACCAATTTTTGATAATTATTTATATTTTTTGTCAGCTGATTTTGAAAATAATAAAATATTAATGGAACGGATTGATGTTGAGTCATTGAAAAAAGAGGTGCTATGTACGAGTAGTATATTATCTTTTGATAATATTGCTATATATTCAAATTTGTTAATAGTTTATTCTGGAAATGATCTTTCAAATGGAATTGTATTTGAAATAGATGAAAATAATAGAGTGTCTCAGGAATATACGATATTTGAAAGTATGATAAGCAATGAGTTTACAGAAGGAGAATATCGAATTTCAGCTGATTATAAACAAATATATTATGTTGATAATAATGATTATCATGAAGTTTACCGATTTAATCCTTTTGAATGTTCGTATCAATATATTAATAGAGTTGATAATATTGAATTGCTGACTGAAGAAGGGATTGTGTTTAGTCATAATAAGTATCTATATTTATTAGATGGATTAAGTGGGGATATTGAAAAAATTAGTAAAATAGAAGCTGATTTTGTGCTAGTAAATTATTCAGATAATTGTTATTATGTGCTTCTTACAAAGCAAAATAATGTAGAAGAGCTTGTTTGCATAAATTCGGATGGTACATCTAAACATATCTACAATTTTGAGAATGTTGTATTTCCAGCACGTTTGTGTATTAGTGTTTTAGATAATAAAATTTTGTATTATGATAATACAATGCAAAAAATTTATTCTATTGATACAGAAAACGGAATAGCCAAATTAGTAAGTAATTTGTAATATAAAAACTATCTGAAAAAAGGATGCCTAAGAAGGAGTTCTCTATGAATATTATAAAAAAGAAATTTGCATACTTGTTTGCTATGGGAGTTTTTGTATTAGGTATTTCAAGTAGTATTCCTGTGTTTGCTGCTTCAAGTTCAAACTCTATCATACATAAAAGAGAATATATGACTTTATGGGTTAAAACGGATGGCGGAAATTTAAACGTTCGAGAGGATGCTTCTCTATCTGCAAAAATAGTTGGAAAACTCAAAAATGGAACTCGTATTAGTGGATGGAGTGTTTTCGGAAAAGAGGCAGATGGATATTCATGGACACACGTAACTGCTCCTGATATAAATGGAGTGGAGATTTGGGGATGGGTTGTAGATGATTATTTAACAGGTGTGGAACCTAAAAATAATCAGATAAATAGTTTTTCAGCAGATGTTGGATAATTAATAATATAAAGTTTAAAAATTTGCATTCTTTTTTCAGATTTGATTTTAGGGGGGGTTATCATTGAGTTGGTAACCTCCTATTATAATATATTCAAATATTGATGCTAATGAAGAACAATTCGTAGAAATTCTAAAATAATAAAATAATCTAGAAATTTTCAAAAAAAGTTTTTGTTGGTTTTTATAAATATAAATAGTGTTTAAATGTGCAATTTTAAAAGAGTATTTGATATTAGAATAAGTATTTGATAAAGCTATAATTATTTAATATAAGGTTTACAAAAAAGATGCATTTCTCTTTTTGATAAGAAAGGAGGAATGCAATATGAAAGATGAGTTAGCTAAAACTATCAAGAGCATTAAAGAAGGAGAAAAGGAGGAATTTGAAAAAATTATAGATAAACTAAATCCGATTATTACGAAATATGTACGTGCAATTTATGATGGTGATAAAGAAGATATTAGGGAAGAATATATTGGCTTTATGGGAAGCTGTTAATAAAATCCAATACGTAAATAGCGATGGGGAATGTTTAAAGTATTTGCATACATCAATAAAGAATAAATTTCATGAATTATATAGGAAACAAAAGATACATAGAGATAATGAAGTGAAAAATGTAGGAGAATTATTTTGGGATTTTCTTGAGTCATCTGAAAATCAATATTCATACATTATTTGTGTGGAGAGTGTGCATCAAATATTAAATTTAAATTCTAAAAAAAGAGTATGATATAGTACATAAAATGTTTATAGAAGAAATGACAGATGTGGAAATTGCGGATATATATAAGATATCGAGACAATATATAAATTGTATACGCAGAAAATATAAAAAGAAACTTAAAGAAAAATTGTTTGAATAATAGAAGGGAATTTATGGAATTAAAAATCTCAAAATTAAGAATAGTAATTTTAGGAATATGGGCACTGTTTATGGGAAAAATGGGAGAAATTCCACAGAGTATATCTATTTTACTGTTAATGATGGTCATAGATCAAGTATCAGGAATATTGGCAGCAAAAAGAGAAGCCTTAGAACATCCAGGAGAAAAGAAGTATGGCATATCTAGTAAACGTATGGTATTAGGAATATTTAAAAAAGCAGGATACATATTGACAATAGTGGTGGCAACAATGGTGGATATTTTAATGGATACAATGATGGAATATATTGGCATTAAATCTACTATAAAAGGTAGCTTTTGTTTGTTGATAACGGTATGGTTTATATTAGGAGAAGCGATTTCTATATTAGAAAATGCAAGCAGAATGGGGGTAAAAGTGCCTAGATTTTTTAGAAAAATAATATCTGAATTACAAAAAGATATAGACGGTAAAAAGAGCTAAAGCGCTTGAAAAAAAGTCTTGGGGGAGTGACAAGATTTTTGAGGTAAACTTGATTAGATATCTTAATCCATATTGAGGGAAAGAATAATTTGTATTGTGCAATTTACAAAATAACGGGGTGCAAGAAGTCTGAGTAGATATATCACATCTGATATAAATGAGAAAGAGATTATAAACTAACCATGAAAACCTAATACTATATAAAGGGGCATGGTAATGAATATGGCACAATATGGAAGAATTGAGATTCATTTAGCTGATTTATTAGAAAAGTCAGGGTTAAGCAAAAATAAGTTATGTCACAGAGCTGAAATGCAGAGGACACAAATAAATGGATACTGCAATAACACAATTAGTCGATTAGACATTGATGTGCTGGCAAGGTTATGTTATGCTTTAAACTGTGAAATTAATGATCTGTTAGAATATATCCCTCCGGATCAGAAAGACGCAGATTAGTATGTAATGAATTTTGACATATGAAAAAGGGGATAGAACATTGATTTTAGTGGCAATTTGTGATAATGATGAAGGCGCAACATTTCAAATAGAAGAATTGATAGAAAGTACGTATGAAAAACATGGCGTAGAAATGGAGATAGATGTATATTATAGTGGAGAAAAGCTTGCGGAAGCAATTTCTCAAGGAAAAATGTATGATATTATCTATCTAGATATTCAAATGGGAGGATTAGATGGTTTAGCTGTAGGAAAATATATACGTAAAATGGAGTTGGATTCGATTATTGTGTATATATCAGAGTATATTGAATATATTGAATCTGTTTTTGAAGTTGAGGCATTTGAATTTATTAGAAAGCCAATTAGTAATGAGAAATTTATGTTGACTTTAAAACGAGCATTAAATAGACTTGATCGAAAACAGTATTTTTTTGATTGTAAATATAAAAATTATTGGATAAGAATTCCGATTAAGGATATTGTATATTTTGAAAGCAGTGGAAGAAAAATCAATATACATTTGAAAGATAACAAAATGGAAATATTTAATGGAAAATTGGATAATGTGGAAATTAAACTAAGCAATAGTCCCTCTTTGTTTTTGAGGATACATAAGTCATATTTGGTAAATTTATCATACATTAGAGCAATTAGTGGGAAAAAGGCTAGATTGATTAATGAATTAGTATTACCAATTAGTGATGATAGAAAAGATAATGTTAGAAAGCAATATGTTAAATGTTTAGGGGAGGATATAAGTGAACGGGATAATTGATAGTATTTCTAATTTACTTATGCCACTTTGTTCCGTTTGGATAGTAAATAAATTTGTAAATAATTCATTTGAAAAGAAAGAGTCAAAAAAGATTTTTACGAGAATAATCTGGGGACTCTTTATTTTAATACAAATAGTTATGGAGACAGAAAAGGGAAATGTTTCTATTCAAAAAGGAATAATAAGTTTTTTTGTTATTTTGGGAATTATTATTATAGGATATAAGGGGACGTTTCAAAGGAAATTATTATTTACTTCCTTGTTTATATCAATCTGGATATTGTCGGAGTTTTTTGTATATTTTATTTTAAATATATATAATTTTGAAGAAGATAGAGAAATGCTGATTGGTACGATATTATCAAAGGTATTATTGTTGGTTTTACTATTTTATGTGATTTTAAAAAATTACATAAAGAGGCGGAAGGGATAGATAGAAAATTATGGGTAATTTTATTTCTAATATCAATAGAAAGTATTTGTATGGCTTTTATATTTTATGAATTATATAATGGCAAGAATCAAATCTGGATTATTAGTTTTTATACATTATTATTGTTGATGAATGTGTCAATTTTTGAAATATATAAGAAATCAATTTATAGCTTGAAATTAGAAAAGGAAAATATGATATATGAGCAGCAATTAAAATTATTGAGAAACTGTACACAAGATCAAATGAATTCAACGGCTTTATTTCAAAGAGAACAGCATGATTTAAAAAATAAGTTATTAGGTATTAGAAGTAGTATGGAAAAGCAAAATGTACAAGATGCAATTCGTATGATTGATGGGATATTAGAACATGGGAATATGGTAGATAAAGCAGAACTAGAAAAGATAGGTAATGATATTATCGATACAATCCTTCGGTTTAAGTATGCGAAAGCAATTCAGAAAAATATAGTGGTTAAAATAGATGGATTTGCAATGCAGAAACTACCTATTTTAGATGAAGATTTGTGTGTTGTATTAGGAAATATGTTAGATAATGCAATAGAAGCTAGTGAAAAAGTTACGGATAGATGGATAAATGTTTCTATTGGATTAAGAAAAAATGGCTTGGTTATAGTTGTGGAAAATTCTTTTGATGGTATTATCAAGAAAAATATACATGGAAATATTATTTCAATAAAGGAAAATAAAGAACATAATGGATATGGTTTGAAATCTATACGAAAAACAGTTGAAAAATATGATGGAGAATTGGTGGTGGAAATTAGAGGAAATATATTTAGGGCAGTTGCATTTATGACTTGTATAGACTATGTGTAGGCATTTTTGACAGTAAATGGAGTTTTTTTGACAGATGGAGAAATATTTGGATAAAAAATGCTATTTTATAGGTATCTTGAATTTATTAGGAGGTACAAAAATGAAAAAGAATCTTTTTGCAAAAACTTTAAAGACGGTTGCAGAAAAGGGTGTGAAGATTGGGATAAATAGGAAGTGCGTTGCTGTTTATCACGAAATTGATGCTCCAGAAAAAGCAAAAAAATTTAGAAAATTCTAAAATATGAAAAGAGTATTTGCTTTTTTAACAGACTATCTAATCAAAAAAGGGCTTGTTCAAGAAGAGGACAGGCCCATATATGAATATGGATTTCAGATTCTTATTGAAATATTTTTATGGGTATTATGCTGTACTATTATAGCAGCATTGACATGTTCGTTGATAGAACTGTGTATTTTTTTTATAATATTTTTCCCCATACGTTCCTATGCTGGAGGATTCCATTTCAGAAAATTTAGTGTATGTTTACCATTTTCCTGTACGACTTTTCTGATAATTATATATTTGTCAAGGATTATTATTATGCCGAGAGGGCTACAATTATGTAATTCTTTTTTTTTGCTTGGTTTGATTTTTATTGGAAATATTAAGGAAAATGAGAATAGTGATTTGGAAATATACTGTAAAAAGAGATTGAGATTATATTTAATGCTTAATATTGGAATTGGGGTAGTGCTATTTGAATTTTGCGAACAACAAGTGTTAAATGTTTATATGGAGACACTTTTGTTGATAGTGATTTCGTCAGTACTACAAAATAGAAAATCATTTTTGAAAGACTAAGAACTGGACAGAAATGATTTTTTATTATTTTAGAGAGAAAGATACAAAATCGTCAGAAAATATAACGACAGATGATAAGAAAAAATCCTTACTATAACTTTAAATATTTGTAGACATATAGGGGGGATATAATGAAGAAGTTTTATATTAGAATTAATGGTGAATTAATGGAAGTGGATTATAAAGTGTATAGAGAATATTATTATGGAAAAAGAAAAGAGAAATATTTCATGTTTGATTTAAAATGGGGAGGAATAAAGCAAAAAGGAGGAAAAAATAAATTAGTTAGAGAAATTTCGCTAGAGTCTCTTTGGGAAAAAGGAATAGAGATTTCGACAGATGATACAGTATGGAGTATTATTGAAAAGGAGATTGATTTAGAAAAATTATATGTGGCAATACATCGTTTAGATATATGGGAAAAGATTGTGTTGCAAAAGATATTCTGGGAAGGATTGAGTGAAAAAAGAATAGCAGAGGAATTAAATATTTCAAGATCAACTTTGAATTATAGAAAGGGAAAAATATATAAAAAAATTCGTGAGGAAGTAGAAAAAGGTAAATATTGAAACATGTGATATGGAAGTTTAAGGAATATTTCTTGAGATTTATAAAAAGTTATGAGATCAGATATGATGGGAAAAAAAGAAAAGAGTATTTCAGGATTTTGCGTTTGGTGATATATTACTATTATATACAAGAATTATAAAATAAAGAAGGGTGGGCACGACATTTTCAGAACTTATTTGTGCCATGAGCGAAGTGAAAGGGATGATAAAAAATATGAAAAATGAATGGTTGACATTTTTTTTTATACTGATCGCAGGATTATTAACTAGTTGTTCGATGCCAAATGCAGTTGAATCTACAGTATCTGTAGATAATGCAGAAGAAGATATCATTTTGCCAGATGATATTTTTGAGGCGCCTGAATATGAATATATTATCAATAATCCCTTTAATTCTTATGTAAAACATTTTAATGAAACAACATATGCTGCTACCCCGGATGGACTCTATGCTCAAAAAGATGATACGAAAGGGTGGGAATTGATTGATGTTGGATGTATCGGAATGGGAGATGAATTTAATGGAGATTTGTATTACAGCTGTGATAATCTAGTAAAGCGACTTAATTTGAATACACATGAAATTTCGACGCTCTGTGACAGTGAGGAGGCAATATATAAAATTACATTTGAACAATGGAATGGCGAAAATCATATCTATTTTTTTGCGGAATCAGGGTGTGTGCAGGAGGCTCTTTTGGACGAAAATGGAGAAATACTGGAATTGGTACCGTTTGATGAAACTACGAATTATCAGGAATATAACAGCAGATACCGATATAAGATTTCCTATCCAGAAAGTGTAAAAAACGACCCTTATTGGGATTTATCTTTTAGTGTAGACCTCATTGATACCTGTTTTAGTCGGAAATATTGGAATGGTACAAATTTCTTTTCTGTCCATGCTTCAATGTCTGGCAATACAGATATACGATTTATGAGAGCCTATCGGTTTAATTTTTCCGAAAGAAGAGGAGAAATTATTGAATATGGAAAATGTTATGATAAATGCATAGCGACTAATTGGGGACTTGTATTTTTTGATGAGCATCAACATGATAGGATTCATCTTATGTCACTTGATGGTAAACGAGAAAAGATTCTGTGGAATCGGAATGAAGAACATTTTGATTTTATCACATTTGATGATGATTACTTATATGGATTTTATGAAAAGGATGAAAAGGCTTATGTTGGTAGGATTTCTTTTCAAACAGAAGATTTTGAAATTCTTTTCTCTAAATCTGAAGATTATGAACATTTTGATATATTAAATGATCATATTTATTATTTGGATTCGGATAGTCAGCTTAAATGTCAGGATATTCAATCTGGAGAAATAACATATATTGGTTGATTAACCCTAATGGGAAAATTTTTTAACAGAGAAATGATTCAAAATCATTTCTCTGTTTTTAATTATTTTTTATGTTTACAATTTTTTACATAAGTTCTTATTTATTTATAGCTGCGCAGCTAAAATAAATAAGAAGGAGAAATAAAAATGGATTTGAAAGTTTTAGAAGTGCAAAAATGGTTAAATTTGACCTATGGGAATCACCCGGATTTCCCGGCTGTCACAGAGGATGGTCTCACTGGAAATTCAACGATTAAAGCGTTGATCAGAGGGCTTCAGATTGAAGCTGGTGTAAAGGTTGATGGTGTTCTTGGATCGGGGTCTTTAGCTGCCATTGGAACGATTTCGCCATCGTTGGACACCAGTGTGCAGACGAATCGTAATAAAGTGTATATCGCACAGGGCGGTTTATATTGCAAGGGCTATAATCCCAAAGGATTCGACGGGATTTATGGTAGTGGTATGATTGAAAAAGTAAGGGAATTTGAAACAGATGCAGGTTTTATATCTACTACAGGAAATATCACACCTAAACTTTTAAAAGCGATTCTTAATACCGAGAATTTTCGACTTGATGAAGAAAAAGGTGATCATCAAATCCGAACGATTCAGCAGGCATTAAATCGTTCTTACAGTAATTACATGGACCTTATTCCATGTAATGGGATTTATGGAAAATTTACAAATAAGGGACTTATACGAGCGCTGCAGCATGAAATTGGAGAAACAGTAGATGGTGTTTTTGGCAGCGGGACGATGTCAAAATGTCCTACTATTAAGCGTGGTGGGGCTGTATCTAAATCAGTTGTTCTCATTTTACAATATGCCCTTTGTTGTAATAAATTTAATCCAAATCAACTTGACGGTGTTTTTGGAGCTGGTGCTGAAAGAGCTGTTAAAGAATTTCAGGAATTTGTAGGACTTATTGCTGATGGAATTGCCGGGAAAGACACGTGGGCTTCCCTTTTGACCAGTTCAGGAAATCCTAATAGAAAGGGAACAGGATGTGATCGTGCACATCCATTAACAAAAGAAATTGCCAGCGCATTAGCAGCAGATGGACGTAAAGTTATTGGCAGATATATCGGTGGCGGTCTTTGGAAACGTTTAAAGCGCGAAGAAATTGAAATTATTACAGAAACCGGAATGGATATTTTTCCGATTTACCAGACAGAAGGTAACCATAGTGGCTATTTTACATCTGCTAAAGGACGCACAGATGCTGCTACTGCAATTTCAAATGCCCAGAAATTAGGATTTCCTTCAAGGACTACCATTTATTTTTGCGTCGATTTTGATGCGCTGGAAACAGATATTAAAAATAGCATTCTTCCTTATTTTGAAGCTGTTTTTAAATTGTTTTCTGATACAGGACGTAATCCTAAAAATTACAAAGTTGGTGTTTATGGACCAAGAAATGTATGTATACAGGTAAGCGATAAAGGCTATGCTATAAGCAGCTTTGTGTCGGATATGTCAACTGGTTATAGCGGAAATTTAGGATATTTACTTCCGTCTAATTGGATGTTTGATCAAATTTCTACAGTAAAGTACACGGTCAATGGAAGTACTATTGAAATAGATAATTTGATCGTATCCAAAAATTATAGAAAAATGGCGCCATTTGATCCGGAAGAAGTTCCAGAACCTGAATCGACTTCTCTCTTTAAAATGGATAATGCTGTTCTTAGCGAAAAAGATCGTAATATTGAGATCGCACTAGAATGTATCAATTATCGGCTTAAAGAAGAAAAGGCGAAGGATACGGTTAATTCCATCAAATTTGATCTTCAGGAAATTAGGCGTAAGGATGAATATCAGTACTGCTATGAGAATTTTGGAGATGATAAAGGTCGCTTTATTTTCCCTTTTCCAACTCAGAGTCCAGAGGAAAAATATACTTTAAAAGTAGAACATTATGAAAAATATACTGCTGAGAGGATTAAGGCACTGAATGGAGGAGGTAAACTTGCAGAGTTTGCGTCAAGTTTTTTTGGCACGGTAGGTTCCGTACTTTCATATTTAATGAAATACGCAGATATGGAGCGCAATGGCGAAGATGTTACGTTAAAGCAGCTTATCTATAATGCGGTGGATACATTTGTTCCGGGAACGGATGTTTTGTTGAAAAATTTATATTTTCCGACTCTTTCAGAAAAAGAAGATATTCTTTTCTCAACATTATATACAGTGCTCAGTAATGATACGCTGTATCATGATATCGTTACCGATTCGACACCATATTATATAACACCTTACAACTATCGCCCTGGAGATTCAGGTTCCGGAGATGATGGTCAAAAATCTTTTAAAATTTATGCAGGAGATAGTTTGGTTCAGGTAAGTGTAACGAAAGGCGGTAAGCACTTAGGCGATTATTATGTATACCTCAGAGATTATATTCCTAGGTGCGTCTGGTATTATAAAGCTACTATTTAGGATGATTTAAAGATAGCTTTATTCTGACAAAAATGTAAACCAGGTAAGAAATCTTGTTTTAAAGGTTTCTTGCCTGGTTTTTTTATGGTACGTTCAGCAGTGTACAGTTCTGATAAATAGAAGTTGTAATTTTGACATAAGTGGTTCTCTTGTGTAAAAAGCTATTATTATCCGGCAGTGGTGAGATCAAAAAGAGAATATTAGAAATAATGTAAACAAAATTATTTGTATTTTTGGCACTTTCCTTTCTTTAACGGCTAATAAGTGAAGGGTTTTTATTGGAAGAAGAGACGGAATGAGGAGGACCGTGTATCAATTTAGAATCCATAAAATAATGGAGGAAATATACGAATGAAAATTATTTGGCGTGCCTGTTCTGTTTTAAAGACATGGAGGAACTCTATGGCGAAAGCAGGCAGGCTGCCGGATTTTCGGAAGATGTATCCGGAGGCCAGTGAAGAAATCATTTCAGTTTTGAAGGAAACAGAAAGGAAGATGCAGTATCAGGAATACGATCTGAAAGCAGAACAGGCGGTACTTGACCGAAAAACAGGAAGAGTAAGCATTCTGCCCGGAAGGGAGGATTCCCTTGACAGGATGATGGAAGCGGGGCTGTTCCCGGACAGAGGGGAACAGGATATTGAGGCGGAAATATGTAGCAGACTTCAATATGAAAAATTGCACAGAGCGATCAGACAGCTGGAAAAACGGGAACAATACCTGATTATCCAGCTGTTTTTTTGCGGACGCAGTGAGAGGGAGCTGGCAGGGGAGCTTTGTGTTTCACAGAATGCCATAAATAAGCAGAGGGGGAGGATTTTGCAGAAACTGAGAAAAATTTTACAGAATTTGTCATTTTAGGGTTGTCAGAAGGCTTTCCCAACGTGGATATAAGTAGGAGGAAAAAACTCCAGATATTTTCCGGCGTGTAAGCAGGACATGCGGCGGGAGAGCGAACATTGACAAGTCCATAACCGGCAGCATAAATACGTTAGCTGTTCAGCCCGGAAGGGAAAGCATGGCGGAGGAGGCGCGGCGACCATCTGCAGGCAGGAAAGATGCCTGTTAAACAAGATGACATCAAAGATGCAGAGCGGAAACAATCCATCCCTGGTCAGCCTGTGGCGGGCTGTTTGCAATGACCTGAACAGCCTATTATGATACTTCCGTCCAGTCACAGCCCTGCACGCGGGTGCGGGAACACGCAATGAGGGCGGCTCGGGGAGAACCTCGGAGGGGCATAAAACCCATGACAGCCAGAAGCCATGGCTGGTTTATGACTGCCGCCCAAGGGCGCAGAGCGTCCGATCCCGGGATGTAGTGTCAAA
>ERZ779647.195-NODE-195-length-13826-cov-1.55_pt1 | contig 13826 bp, 10 predicted proteins | sample MGYA00511479_ERZ779647 | MGnify/ENA primary metagenome ERZ779647 (study PRJEB29588, sample SAMEA2162259) | human gut metagenome | biome: human gut; feature: human-associated habitat; material: faeces | place: Denmark | collected 2008/2010 ...
TAAGTGTTATACATAACACCCTCGGTAGCTGTAAAAATATCACCATAAACACGGTCATATTCCTTGAAATTAGGATTATAACCTACACCGGCAACATCTGCTTCTTTCTCAAGTTTAGCAACTTGATCATAAGTACCAACCGGAGTTTGATTCTCGTCACCCTCTTCAAGCGTAGCACGAAGAATACCATCAAACGTCACATAATACTCAAAACCTGCGGCACCAGTGAACGTAACGCTTGCTTCGGTGAAATTATCAATCGTAATACTATCAGCACCAAAACGAGCATTAATCTTAGTCAAAGTCTTTTCAACCTCAACTTTCAGACGAGCAATAATATCAGTACTTGCTTCGTCAATTCCGTTAATAGTTACGCTGGCATTGTAAACTTCCAGAGGATAACCACCAAAAGAATTAATAGGCTTACACGAGATAATAACCTCAGCATCGAAACCTTGATAACCAATACCACGATTAGCTACGAGATTCGTAAACTTATACGTTTTACCAGCAGGAGCAAGATACTTTTCCTTATGTTGCTTCGACCACTTAGGATTAATCCAAACGCCGCGTTTAACCTTGCCATCACCAAGACCAAGAACAAACTGCAACATCTCATCATCCTTGACATCCGAAGCAGCTGCAACGACTTTACCAGCCGAATTAAGAAGAACAGCTTGTCCGCGAGTCAGCTTGCTAACATCATTATTAGCAAGTGTTGTCAGAAAATCATTTGCGACAATTACACTTTTCATTTTCTATTCTAAATTTGATTGTTGTTTAACAGCACTAAAACTGTCATCTTTAAGAACAAGAAGAATATCGCTAACTACACTATCTATGAAATCAGGTGTAACTTCCATATCTGACATTTGGTTAATATCAATATTAAAAAGACGTGGTTTCTTAATATATGAAATCTTAACCGCATCAACACAAAAATCATCACCGTAATAAACAAACAACCTATCATCAACAAGTTCACTTATTGGATTAAGATGTCTATTTTTATTACCATAGAAGTTATTTAGAGTAGCTCGAATATTTTCGGTAGCAATTAAATCATTTTCAGAAAACTTATTTCCTACATTTATGAACTCGTCATAAGTAGTATTATAAGTAATAACAGGAATGTCTGTATTATTAACTTTTAATGCAATTTCATCTTTTGCATTAGAAGTAATAATAATACAATCTTTATAATAACGACCAATCAGATTCTCCCAATAAACATTATATTCATTAGAAAGAGTTTGACGTAATCTATCACAAGTTAAACCTGCAATTTCATACAAATCAATCTTATCTGAATCACTATCATAAAGAGAAAGAATATCTGAAATATCAATCTCATTCCCATTAACAATAATTTGTCCATTAAATTCATCACCAGTTAAGGCAATTTTAGACAAATCTATTAGATGATAATACAAATTCTTAACTTCATCATCAGGATAAACTTCATGTAAATTCTCAACAAGTCGAGTTTTACCATAAGTTAATCGAGAAGTAGAAGAAATAAGTTTTAGATAATCACCCGGAAGAATAACGAAAGCTCTATTTGGATAATCCGCATCTTGCTTATCACGTTTAAGTTTAAGCCACGGAGTTTCACGTTTTAATGATTGAATATCATCTACACGTTTTTTACTATCTTCAAGACCTTCGCCTTTATAATTAGTTTTCCTATTTGATTTAGTTTGTATATATTTAACGGCAGCTCGATTCAGCATCATATCAATAAACTGAGGAGCAATACTCCGATGTCTATTAGATGTTATCTGCTGTATTCGTTGCTCTATTTCGATGTGTAACTCTTTTACCGTTTCATACATGACTAACCTTTTAAACTACGATACTTCGCGTTCCACTCGGCAACAATACCTTTGTTGTTATCATTCGAGAAATACGAGATAGCATCATTAATATTATTACCAATAACATTTTCCGGATTAGAAGCATCGACAATGATAGAACTATTCGGAAGTTGTCGAATAATATTCATCCAAAGATAAATAGTAATCTTAGCTTTCATCTCCAGATGTTTATCATCAACAATACTAATAAACTTCTGCGGATCACTGTCAATAAGTTCAAGAAGAACAGATTGCTTATCATCGGCAGTCATTGCCATAAATTCTGAATAATCACCTACGCTACCTGTCGATACAACAACATTGTCGATAAGTGCGCTATTCGGATTATTAATAAGTTCTGTATATTTCTTGAGAGCATCAGTGCGAAGTTTCGTCCGAGCAGCTTTGAGTGCTTTACGCTCACTATCCGAAGTAAGATAAAATTGAATATTGACGCTCTTATTAATGTCTTCAACCTTATTAGCAACTTTGCTACTTAAAAGGCAATATCTCCAACTAATATAATCGGGAATATTAACAAAAGTAACATACTTATAAAGTTCCGTTTCATCAAGTTCCTTAATCCGTTTCAGAACAATAGATTCAAGTTCTGAACCAGTTTCATTCTTAATCTTATCAGCTTTTTTAAGTTTACCAATAAGTTCGTCGATATTACTTTTCAGAGCAGGATTACCTAAATCTAAAACGTAAGAAGTATCGAACTCTAAGCCATGAACAGGAATCTCAAGAAGGAAATCATTTAAATATGTAGTGATTCGTTCTTGCCAAGAACTATCAATAGGGGATACACCAACAACAGTAGGAAGAAGAACTCGCATTTCCTCACTACGGCTCAGCAGTTCATTAACAGGACGAATAGCAGAACCAAGACGAAGAAAGTCAGTTTTGAAAGCATCTTTATTCCGAAGTTCAAAAGAAGAAGGATTGTTCCTCCATTCAATACGAACTGAACGATTAACTTTAATCATACTTTTAACATTTTAAGTTATTCAATCTTTTATATGTTAATGAGTAGTAATAACCTTTCGATTATTACTACTCAAATTGGGTGTTTAGTTCAGAGCTAAATCAAGCCAGAACGAAGTAGTAGGATTATCAATATTGATACCCTGCGAACCAAGAACTTCATAAGAAGCAATATCCTTCGTATCCGACAGTTGAGTACCACTTGCAAGTCCCCACGAAGCAGGCAGTTCAGCCATACCTTTATAGACACCTACTTTATACTCACGACCCTCTTCACAAACAAACTTAATATTACGCTCACCATTCGAACCCATAGTATGGTCAAGGAATACAGCACTATAAGAAGTAATAGGCAGACCTTGATACATATTACCGGCTTCACGGTCACGACGAGCACGAATACCGTGGTCAAACATATCAACAATCTTAACAGTAAGAATCTTACCATTAAACATCTTGTAACGGTTAAAATACTTACCATAAGACATCATCTCGCCATCACTCTTAATCTCGTTATCACCAAGAGTTACAAAGTAATTCTTAAGACGAGCATCATAGTAGATAGCATCATTGAACATTCGTGCAAAACCTTTACCGCAATAAAGAACAAGTTCCTCAACGGTAGAGTCAATACGATTGTCAAAGATACGAGTGATGATACGGTCGAAACGATTAAGTGTCAGAACAGAATACGTTTCATAATTACCAACGGCTTTGAGAATATCAAGAACACCAGCACCACGAGGAATTGCCTCACCAGTTTTTTCATCCTTTAAGTGGATAATACCATTCGAATCACGGTTGTACTCCGAGAACCACAAGTCCTCTTCGAGCATCTCGCGTCGCATGATTTCCCACATCTTCATTTCGTAAGGCATCCAAAGACTACGCTCACCACCAGATGCAGTATCAAAGGCAATATTAACAACCTTATTACCCATGTTACCAGCAATCTCTTTCGAGAAACGATAGTAACCATACTGGTTGGTTGCCTTGCTGAACGACTGGTTATTCGAGCGGTTTCCATCAGACTTGCTACCCGGAATAGTCGAAGCACCTAATGCCCAAATAGCACCACTAATAAAGTCTTTTGCAACAGCATCAGCCGAGATAGGAGCACCCGACATATTGGTAAAACGATAAACGTATCCACCAGTCGAAGTAGCAATACCCTCATTCTGAATACGCCATTGCATACCCGAAGGAGCAATAGCTGTGTGCTGATAAATAAACCAATTATCCTCCATTTCAACCTCAACAGTTCCGTAAGGCTGAATAGCAGTTTTATCAGATACCAGCTTTTTCAGACGAGAAGTAACACGCTGGCGAGGAGCAATTTCCCAAGTATATTGAGTATCACCACCATTCAGCTTAACTTTTGTTGTAACAGCACCTTGACCCTCAGTAAGAGTAAGAAGAGGATACTTGTCACTATCCTTACCCCAAAGATAAGTAAGATTACGATTAAGTTTAACAGGGTCAATCAAATCAAAATTCAGAAGCATATTAGCATCTGTATATTGATTCGAGTCAAATTTTACAGTTCCAATTTCACGCATTGTAAATTAGATTTTTGGTTAAGTTATTATTATAAGGCAAGAACATTTGCTTTATTTAATAGGTAAAACAATTTTATCATCCTTTGCAGTCTTTTGAACTCTGGGATTACCATTGTTTTTACCAGTCTTACTTGCTAATGAACGAAGACGTTTAACTTCTTTTTTAGCAAGTTCAGCTTTAATCAGTTGGTCAACTCCACCATCAAGATTCATAATGAATCGCATAGCCAATTCAGCAGGATTAGAAAGACGATTAATCTCATCAATTTGTGCTTGACTATAAACCATTCCATTAATTTCTTGAACAGGACGAGAGAAATAATCAAATAACTCTTGACGAGAAATAAGTTTCTCACCATCAGTTGTCTTAATTCTCAGACCTCCAATCTGACCTTTAACAACAATTAAATCATAAAGACTACCCGGTGCATTATGAACTTTAATAGTACCGTCATCTTCATACGAAACACCAAAGTATTTAATTTCTTTTTCAAGTTCAGCCTGCATTTCTTTGGCCTCACGTTCACGAATTGCTTTAATCTCACTCTCTTGAGTTTTACGCAACCAATTAAGACTTTCAGTTGCATCATCTTTAAGAGTATTATTTGCTTTTGCAAACTCAACAATTCGTTTGGCACGTTCCGGAGAAGTACCTTTTTGAATTTCAGCTTTATAGATTAAATCAGCAAGTAAGTTATCATCATCTTTGATTTCAATCTTACTATAATCTACATTTGCCGAATAACCTTCGATTGTACCGAACTTACTCTTATATTCAACAAGAGCTGCAATATCAGGATTATTAGCTAAAAACTCGTTAAAACCTTTTGCAAAACCCTCTCGTTCACCAAGAGCTTTTACAGCAGCTTCCCGTTTAGCAAAACCTTCAATCGTAGGTTCAAACTTAACAGGTTCACCTTTCTCATCTTTAATAACAATGCCACTGGCTTTTGAAATAGCTTCGATGTAATCACCGTCTAATTCATTAGCATTTTCATCAGACATTGCATCAATCTGTTCTTTTGTGAACTTAATTTCACCGTTATCATCTACGGCGTTTCCGTTATCATCAAGCGTGTAAAGAGTACCATCAATTTCTACTTGTTCCGGTTCAGTTTCTTCTTCACCATTACCAGTAGAACCACCCTTCTCACCTTCTTCCTCAGCTTTCTTACGAGCAGCTTCCTCTTCAGCTTTACGTCGTTCTTCAGCTTCTTGAGCTTCTTTAGCTTCCTTAGCTTTACGTTCTTCTAATTCTTTACGAAGACGTTCTTGTTTTTGCTCCTGAGTTTCATCATCAGGTATAACAACTTTTTCAACAGCCATATTAGTATTTATTTATAGTTGAATATTATTACATGAACAAAGATATACCATATATAATATATTATCAATAATTATAGTAGCATTATCTTGCAGGTTCTCTTGCTCGCCGTCGATAATTCTCGGTCATCATTGCTTTAATTCTTTTTGTAACTTTATTCTATTAACATCAGAAGCAGTATAACCAGATTGAGCAGCCATAGCTTCATCCTTATCTATATTACCATTTCCATTGGTATCGACTTTAAGTCGCATATTCCAAATCTCTTTTTCACCCTCTTGTTTAAGAATCTCAAGATTAACATCATGTTCTCTATCAAGAGCATTTTGTTGAGCTTCAAATTCTTGTTTAGCTGCTTCACGCTGACTAACAATTTGTTCAACTTCTGCTTGAGCTTGTTGTTGAACTTGTTGCATTTGAAGTTCATAATCTCGACGAGCTTGAATAGCTTTCTTAATATTCTTAGCAATAGAAGTAATATTATTATTTTCAATAGCTTCAATAGCAACTTCCAGTTGGTCATTCTGACCTGCACTAAATGCAAGTTCTTTCATCATGTTCAGCTTATTCTGAACATCGGCATTATTACGAATATAAATTCCAATATTACCAGAGAAATCAGAAGAACCATCAATATCAACTACAACAACTTTATTAGTTGTCGGGTCTACATAAGAACCTCGTTTACCATCAATCCAAGCAAACTTACTGTAATCAATATTTGCAACATAATCACGTTCACGGAAGAGATTAAAACATTCAAGACTCCAAACACTTCCGGTCATTGCTTGAGAATAATTCGATTCATTAACAGCCTTACCTGCATAATCTTTGGCATCACCAAAGCGAGCATTATTCATATTAGCTGCTTCCCAAGCTTCTGCTTTCAAACCTTGTTTAAGATTATCAAGCATTTGAATATAATTCGTAATAGCACTTGTAGCTACTTCTCGAATAGATTGTAAAGCATTAGGTTGTGCATCAGAATCATCAAACGGTAAAAAACTATCTTTATTCGCAACAGCAAGACGTTCCTCGGTAGTCATATCGCTACTATCAGCGAGAATACTTTCAGGGAATAATAACCAAGACTTAAACTTAGCTACTGCACGTTCTTGTTGTAAAGTATAAATACGATAAAGAGCAAGATAAGGTAAAACACGGAAAGGAATAGGATTACGAAGATTATCTTTATGTAAACCTACAATACCATTATAAGGTAATTTACAATCACTATAATTGTTAAATCTTTCACGTTGCACTTCGATAGGTCGCGGCTTAATATAAATACCACTATGACATCCACCAATACGCCAACCTTCCCAAACTTGATTTATCCATTCCCATTCAATTTCAATATCACCAGCAGAAGCATCAAATTTATAATTCTCGTCTACAACACTTTCAACGATATTTCCTAATAAATCTCGATGTTTAAGAATACCTTGTTTAATTTCAGTTTTCCAAACATAATGATAAATATCAATTTCTTTACCATATAATCGAGCTTCACTACGAAGTGCTTCTGCATTAGTATGTAAGATAGCTTTACGTTCAGCAAAATCTGTTTTATTGAAGATTTGAACTATACCATCAGGAGCATCATATTTAGGAGATACAGTATAAATATCTTTAAGATAATTCATCTCTGCATCTGTAAGTTCATCACGGAATCTATCAATGATTTGTGGAATAGTCATTCGATAAACACGAAGTCCTGCATCATCATCTTCGATATATCGTTGACCACTTTCAATACGATAATATTCGAGAGGAGATATTACTTGAAGATAAACATCACCTTTATAAACTTCTCGATAAGTATAAACCTCTTCACAAGCCCACCAATAGAAATAGCATTGTTGATACTTGTCTTTCGCTTCAACAATAGTATTGATAAGTTCAAGACGTTTTTGAGTTGTAATAGTTACATCATCAATCCAATCGTTAAGAACTTCCTCAATAATATCGTTAAGTTCACCTTGCTTAATTGTCTTTTGACCAGTATTAAATCCTGCTTCATTAAGACGATTAATAATTTCTTGATTACAATAAGCCATTACTTTATCAGCAAGAACTTTATTGCGAGCAAGAGTTACAGAAGGGTCATTATTAAATACTTGATAATTAGAGAACATATTAATAAATTCTCCCATATATCGTTCTTTAATAGGAGTAAGAAAATCTACATCACGTATCTCACCATACATTACCGCTTTCTCACCAACCTTATCAATATAATTCCGAAGAACATATTCATAAGTCTTAGGGTCTACTAAACCATTAGCAGCATCGAGAAATTTCTGTGTAACAGTTTTATCATTCTGACCAATAGCAAGATTAATCCAATAATTACAATTAGGAATGTACCAAGCTTTCGTTTGTTTTGTAGCAGTACTTGCACGCTGGTCAGGCATAACAAGTGGAGTTGCTCTTAAATCACGTTCACTCATTTTAGGAATCTATTAACTTTACGACCAGTGTTATTAGTTTTACTTTTTGAGTTAGCTTCTCGTTCAAGTAAAAGGGAATCTTTACGAAATTCAAACATTGCAACAATAGCCGAACTCAATCGGTCTGCATTACGCCCAAATATAAATCTATCTAACTCTAATAAGAAACTTATATCATAAATTTGATTAAATCTATATATTGGTGTATCGTCGGACGTTTTTCCGACAATTTCGTATAAGAAATCCCGCACCATGCGCATACCCTCTAACTTAATATCGCCATCACCAATTACAATACCATAACCAGTAATACGAGGGCCATCAACACTACGATTAATATAACTACTTGGGTCTTTTAGTAACTTATCTCTATAACCCCATTTCTTGAAATTAGTAACAAGTTCACCAGTACCAGCTTCATAAAGAACTTTACAATTCCAACGTAAACAAGCATAAAGAACAAGTTTATCGACAGCTTCCATAGTATCAAGACGACCACAATAAGAAGCAACAAGTCGTTTACCCATGTAAGGAGTTTTACTGTTAGTACGCATCCACACTTGAAAACTTGCAAGTGAATTTTTTGTACTAACTTCTTCTTTATTTTTATCTACACGATATGGGTCATACGAAATAAAATAAAGACTGCCATCATTTGGAATAGGAGAATAAAACTCTCTTATACAACCATGAACATCAGTCTTTGAATTATGAGGTACATCAGTTATATATTCATGGAATCTATCGGAACCAAATATAGCTCGTTCAATACATTCCTGTTTAGTAACAAATCTAACACGTCCATCATCAAGTATATACCAACCATCTTCATAAAAATGATTAGACTTATCATATTTAATAGCGTTAATATGATTAGTAAGTTCCGGACTGTGAAAAATGTTCTCTTGTGTGTTCGTAAATGCCTCATTAGGACTGTTAGCACGTTGACCTACATAAATATTATATTCACCAGCATCTTTCTCTTTTTCTGCACCACGTTTCTTGTCATAATCATCCTTCCAAGAAGCAAACAGTAAAGAATTACCATCTTCTATAAAAGGTTCATAATCCCATATCTGCGGAAAAAAGAAACCACAAACAGCATGTCTACTATTAGCATCCCAGATATTTTCCATAGGAAGCATATCATTCTTTCCGGGATTATAAAAACAATTACTGAAAGCTTCCCAGTTAGCACCTTTTGTACCACCCGTACCATACACACGAATAGTACCAATTCGCATTGCACCTGATTCACTATTAGACATCATAACGTCTAATGCCTTTTGAAGATTAGGACAGTTATGAGTAATAGTAAAATCTTCTAATAATACAAGATTATCACCATCTACTTCAAATCCATAATATCTACCTCGACCAATAGGTTTAATATCAAATCGAGTTTCCAATACATTCTTTTGTAATGAAATATAATTTTCTGCTTTTTTACGATTTATTTTAGTAGGAATTAAATGACAACCAGATAAAATAAAAATTCTATAATAAGTAACACCTCTTATAATCTTTTCTGAAACAGTGGTTTTCAATCCAAGACTTCTACAAATATAAACAATATCATAAACAATTGCAGGGTCTTTTTGAGCTATTTCAAAATTATGTTTTTTAGAATCATAAGAACCATCAGTGTCAATAATACCAGCTAAAAATTCTAATCTACTTTGTTTATCAGTATAAATGTACTCTTTTGGAATATATTTATTATGAAGAACTCCCATATTAAAAAGTTCTTGTCTAAACCAATTATCCGAAGCATCTTCACATTTTACTAATGTAATTCTTTTAGCATTAGAATTAGTATCTGCAATCGAATAATCAAGATTATTATTTTTTGAATATTCTTTTAAATAATCAATTACTTCACTATCTTCATTGGTAAATCTACATGTATCTTTATCTCCATCACCAATCCATAATCCAAAAACATAAGGTTCAATTTTAACATTCTTTTTATCAAAATCAATACATGTTTTTATAAGAGCATGATTATCTTTCCAGCGAGGATGTTCTTTAATCATATTTATATAATCTGGAGCAGTCATAGTAATCGGTTTACATATATTACCATAACTTTTCCTATAAATCATATAAATGTCATGCTTACTATTTACAACATGAGATTCACCATTTAAAGGAGTAACTTCGTATAAATCATCTTCACCATTTATAGTAGCTAATACTGTACGAGGATTTCCGTCAAGTCCCATAAGTTTATCACCTACTTTAATATCTTGAACAAATTTAATTTGTCCATCAGACATTATAAAACCAGTATTTTCCCCAAAACATTTACCTGCTTCCTCAAAATCAGTTTCAATAGCTTTCTTACCTACTGCGGCACTTTCATTTTTACCAATAGCAACACTTAAAAGTTTACTACGAAATCCGAAAGCCTTTTGACCTTCTTTTGATTTCTTATATCCAAGTTCAATACCTTTATCAAAGTTCTCACTTAAATAACCTCTTCGCCAATAAGTTTTATCTTCATACCAATCAAGATTAACTTTAACCATATAAGATGTAGCACCTTTCTCAGTTAAGTAATCCATTTGGTCGGCAGCAAGTGTAACAGTTACATTCTTATTTGCGTTAATAGTATTAGCTGCTTGACTACCACGTTTATATGAAAAACCTTTACGACGAGCTTTTGCCTTACATAAGTTACAACTATTGTTAGCAATCAGCTCATCAATCTTAAAGTTCCAATAATCTCCATCCCAAAATCGAGGAAAGCCTTCAACAGTATTAACCTTAAATCTTCCCTCTTTATCTAACTGTTTACGTTCCTTTTCATTAGGAGCACGTTCGATACGACCATAGTTAAGATAATTATAATGGTCGCCAGTTATACGAACTTTATGGAGTAAAGCTTTACGTTCAGCATCAGATTTAGCTGCTAAATAAGCAGTAATATCTTTAATGTATAATTTACAATATGCTTGAACACCTTTAACTCGTCTATCCATTTCATGTTGCCAAAACTTTATAGCATTAGGACTATCATCCGGTTCAAGACAATAACATCCATGTTTTTCATAAAAGTCTGCAACACGACTAAATATTTCAGTACCTACGAAAACAAAGTCTATTTTCATAAGTACACCACCACTTTCACCTATAAGAAAATCGTTATCTCTATCAATCCAAGGTTTACCAGTAAAACGACAAATACTTGAAGATAAAGGTTTGTAACTTTCTTTATCTTCAAGTATGTAATCTATAAACGAACTTCGACCAGTTTCATAACCATAACGATTGTCTTTACGATAATGTTTCTGTTTCGTTAGGAGCGTTAGATGCTCTATCATTTCTATATTCAGCTCCACCACGAATTGATGTTACACCTTTTTCAATCTTATCCCACTTATCATTAAGCTCAGTAAGACTTTCAACTCGTGCAGGAATTTCATTAGCAATTTTAATAATCTGTTTAAGAGTATCTTCACAAAGAGCTAAATCTTTCATTTCAAGTTCTTTCGACATTAAATCTTCTATACCATCAGTTAATATACGAACTAACTTACTTGAAAGATTCAAAGATTTAATAGTAGAATTAATTAAATCTTCAACAGCTGTAATATTAAGATTTGATTTTACAAATTCAATAGCAGATAAAACAACTTTATCCGGTAGATAAGATTCATCTAAACCAGCATTAGACTTAGCATAAGCATACGCTTCTTTTTTAGTAAGTCCTGCTTTCGTTACATAACCTTTTCTATCGGATAAATATAATATAAATCTAAATTCTTTTTCTGCAAAAGATTTATCTTTACTATCATCACGAGCATATATCTGTTGAAGTAAAGGATATTGAAGTATTTCTTCTACATCAAGAATTAGTTTATCATTTTCTATCTTAAATCCATGTACCATACATTATTTTATTTCAGCAATACCTTCTTTAATAAAAGGTGCATTACTATCTGCATCAGAAAACTTATTATGTTTGAAATCTTCTAACCTAATCCAATCAGCAGTACGAAGAAATTCAAATATCATATTTCCCATATTCTGAACAAACTTTTCATTTTCACTCAATTCTAATTCACCAATACTACTAAGCATTTGATGAACAAGTTCATGAAAATATGTATTCTGCATTTGTGTGTTAGAAATCTCAATTCCATAATCTAATGATTGTAATTGAATTACACCATTAGCAATAGAAGATTTACCGAGATTTCCAGCGTTTTGTTTATTCTCTGTAATAACAGTTAGAATATCAACACCAGCTAATACACAACTCTTAGGAATATAATTTTTAATTTTACTCATCGACTTGACACAAATATTAATACAGCGTTCAAAGCAATAGAACCAGCTGCAATCCAACCATTTCTACGTTTCTTTTTTCGTTCAACTAAATATCTTTCTTGATAATCAATTAGTTTACTATTGAGTGAATCAAGGCTACCAAAAGAAACAACCAAAAGACTATCACGAATAGCAATATGATAAGACTGGAAGGATATAACGCTATCTTGCACCCTTTGAATTTCACTGGCAGTAAGATAAAGTTTTTCATACTTTTCACCTTCAAGAAGTTTTATAGCTAACTTACGAGTTTCTTTCGGAGTAAAAACAATAACTGTATCGCCATTAATCTTGTATCTTTTTTGCGATATAGCGGAGAATGGAATCATCACTAATGATATTACTATCATTAAAATCACTTTCAGCTTTCTCATAAATAGTAATAGTTTTTTGTTCAATTCCTCTAAGACTATCAATAACAAATTGTTGTTCATTAATAATCTTATCATATTTCTCAATGAAACTATTAAGACTATCTCTTAAAGATTTAATAGTTTCATCATGTTTTTCAATACCTAAAAACTTACGATTAATATGCCTACCTAAATAAGCAGCTCCAATACCAATCGCAAGAATCAAAACAATATAAAATATATATCGAACAGTATCTTTCATAACTTACAAATCTAAATCCATTTCATTAATAAGAACATAGGATTGAGTTCCTTTACCAATTGCCTTATCAAATAAAGGAATAATAATATTATTCCATTGATTCACATCTTTGATAACTTGACAACCAGCAGAATAAAGACCAATCTCATCACTTACTTTCCAGCTTGACGCCCTATGCAAATTAATACCAAACATGCCAAAGTCAGTATTATCGGTAATATCAATTTTATCATCTCGATTATTGTCACGAATTACTTGACAAGGATTAGCTTGAACAAGTGCTTTATATTGTCCTTTATGTTTACCTATTTTCCAAAGAGCTTTGTGTACACCTTCTCGAAGAACTGCACAACCTTTATTATTAACAGGAGTTTCAAGATTTAGATTACTTGGGTCAGTAGTAGCTTCAAAAACCATACATTTCCATATATTAAAATCTCGTTCATAAAACATTACAATAACATCATTATAATGTTTAGTACAAGTACTTTTAGAACGAATACCCCAAATATTAAGATTAATAGGATAACTATCATTTTTTCTAAATATAGGATATTCTAAATCTTTCGCAATTTCAATAAGTCTATTTGGTAAATCATTTACACCAATAAGTTTATTAAATAATGAGTTATATTTTGATTCCTTAGTTGCTTTCATATTTGTAATACTTTTTGTAACTTGTGTGGGCCTCGCTCCG
>ERZ779647.207-NODE-207-length-13351-cov-2.49481_pt1 | contig 13351 bp, 3 predicted proteins | sample MGYA00511479_ERZ779647 | MGnify/ENA primary metagenome ERZ779647 (study PRJEB29588, sample SAMEA2162259) | human gut metagenome | biome: human gut; feature: human-associated habitat; material: faeces | place: Denmark | collected 2008/2010 ...
TGATAACATGTAAACCATGTGCTTGCACAAAGTGTAAACCATGTTACTCTTGACACAAGCCCCTCCCCTACGAAAAGTGGGAGAGATAGTGCAAATACGAAGCTGTACAAGCATACACAGACGCTCGCCCTACGAAAAGCGAGAGGGATAGTGCTTGGTGATATATTTCACCTGACCGGTGGGTGTAGGGTGCGGTTTTTTGTATTATATGCCGCATTTATGACCGTTTGCGCCGTTATAACAACCGTTCGTGCCAAAAAGTTGAAATCGCAAAGCAAATGAGTTATGATATAATTATAAAATTATAAGGGGAGAAGTATGCTCATCTGCGTTTACGATACCGCAAACGAGGCGGAGATACTGAAAGCGAAAATAACACAGATCGCAACGGCGGCATATCGAAGAATTGCCTACAGGGTATGTCAGAGGTATGAGAGCTTTGTGAATGAGTGTAAGACGGCTGACCTTATAATCGTGCTTGCCGACGGAGCGGACGGTATGGAGGGTGTTATTGCGGCGAAGAATGCCGACAGGGATACGCCTGTAATATGGCTGTCGGACGATGAGGGATTCGGGGCGCAGTCATACAGGCTTGGCTGTACCTATTTCCACAAGAAGCCGATACCGCTTGAAAAGCTGAAGGAGGCACTGCATAAGTGCAGGTGCATGGCATAAGCACGGGTAAATCTACAGGAGGAAAAACATGAAGAAAAAATTTGTACGGCTCATAAGTGCGGTGCTGTCTGCGGCAATGACGCTGACGGCTGTACCGTTATCGGCATTTGCCGAGGGCGAGGCGCATACGCATGACGGCGAGAGCAATGTCATCACGACACCGCTTGATTTCAGAGAAAAGACGGCGGACGAAAGCGGTGACGGCTGGAGCTGGGATCATGACACAAAGACGCTGACGCTTAACGGAGTGAACATTCAGGCGACAACAGAAGAGAATATGATGAGCGTCGTAACAGTCCCTGACGGTACGAAAATAGTGCTGAACGGTGAAAACACTATCGTACAGACCGATACCCTCGAAAGCGATACATACGTTCTCAGTGCCGTAAATAATAAAGAGGTCAATTGTGACGGCACAATGACGATCAGCGGCGACGGTGTGCTGAATGCAGAGAACCGCTCTACAGACAGTATGGCACGCTCTCTCGGCGGATCAATAATCCTGAACGGCGGTACAGTAAACGCAACAGGTACTGTAAAGACAAATTCGCTTGAAATACATAATGACGGTGTGCTGAACGCAAATGCGACAACTGCATCTTTTGAGGGTGTGGCTGTCAATGTCAGCGGCGGCATTACTGTTGACGGCAACGGCAGTCTTACTGCAGTAGGTTGTGCTAATGAATCTACGTTAAACAGTGCAATATTGCTTACCAGTAATTTCGGTGACAAAATTTCCGTCAGCGAAAACGGCAGTATTACTGTGCCTGAAGGCAATGCAGCAAGAGTCGGAATATACTACAGCGGAAACAACGGCGACGGAATGGATGCCGAAATAAGCGGCGGTAAGGTCACTGCTTATGGTGCTAAGTATGGCATTTACAAAGTAAACCTTATAATGAGCGGTACAGGCTCGGTATATACTACGGGCGGTTCATACGCTATCGGTCAAACTGTACCGGCAATAGACGAGGACGAATTTGTAGTAAAGGGTTCGACCGAGTCCAAGGCTTCAGAAAGCGCTGTAACAGGCGAGGTCAAGCTTAACGGCGGCTATTATGAGATTGACGGAGCGGACGCTAAGACGGTAGTTATAAAGCCTGATACTTCTCCCCGTATAATACTCGGAAACCAAATCGGAATATTCAAGACTGAAGAGTATGAAATAATTGAAGACATGGACATGACTGATACCAAGCTCAAGGGTACGGTTTACTTTGATATTACTCTGAAGAATATGAGCGATGAAGAGTTTGCAGACGCAAGAGGCTATTTCGGCGGCGATGAACCCGATTTATCAGCAAGCATAATCAAGACCGATTACGGCTGGGTGTGCATGGTCTGCGATACCGAGTTTTCGACTACATACGACACTGATAATACTCTTACAATAAAGTGCGGAGATATTGTATCCAATACCGTTCAGGTAAAGTCGAATGCAAACCGTTTCAACAAGGTTACACAGGGTGACAACACAAACAGAACGGTTTTCTATACAAACACTTCGCAGGAAGAGAAGGACAATTACAAGCTTGTAAGCACCTATACGGTTGACAGTGAAAGCATAAGCTATAACTGGTACAGTACGAACAGTGCATACAGTGCAGATGAGCTCGGTGCGGCAGTATCCGGAAGCAACGGCGAATTCAAGCTTGCGGATAATATTCCTGCCGGAAATTATGTTCTGTATTGCGATATAACCTATTCAGACGGTGACAGCACAGAAACTGTTACAGAAAAATTTACATTTACATATAAAGAATGTGCACATGAAAACGGTTATTCCGACGGTAAATGCACAAACTGCGGAGCGTTATGTGATCACAGCAATATTGACATTGACACGGGTAAGTGTAACGAGTGTGAGCATCAGTTTGTTGCTACAATCAGCACAGACGGCAGTGCGCCGACAGGCTATGACACGCTCGCAGACTGCCTTAACAGTGTTACTGCCGATACCGGAGACTATGTTAAGATCTATCAGGATATCGGCGATACATCGGCAACTGCAACTTTAGATACTATAGATGTAAATCACAATGTTATGATCGACCTTAACGGTCACAAGCTGAACAATATCAAGCTTGGGGTCAACAAAGACGTCAAGCTTACATTAACCGGCACAGAGGGCAGTTATGTTACGCAGGTGTATGTTCGCAAAGGCGGCGGATCATTCATAATTGACAGCGAAGCAAATGTAGAATTTAATACAATTTTTGTTGAGGACAGTGCACGGCTTGCTGTAAACGATGGCGCAAAAGTAACTACAGAGCAGTTGACTGTGATAGCATCCGTGAATGATGACGGAACTACAACGACATCTGTAAAGCTCGCTACGGGAATGAAGTTAGGTGGGCTGACATATCATCGCCAAAACAATTCCGGCGCTCTGAAATTAGGCAATCTTCTTGATGTTACCCGGCAGGCACTGCGACGTGAAGATAACGGCAATTATCTTGATCTTTATAAAGAATATGGAAGTATGGGTTATTCCGTTGCGCTTACTGTTGTTGAGCATACTGACGCTGACCACAAATACGGCAGTGGAACAGGCAGGTGCGAGGAGTGCGGAAAGCCCTGCGAGCATGGCGGTGATATAAACACGGACACCGGCATCTGCTCAATCTGCGGTGCGGTTGTGTCTGTCGCAATCTATACAGACAAGAACGGAAGCTTAAAGTATGTAGATACCGATGAGCTTGACTCTTTACTGAATGAATACAACGGAAGCGGCACGATAAAGCTGTTTAAGGATTATTCTAAACCAAGCGCTCAGTATGACTTATACGGAGAGCTTACAATTGACTTAAACGGACGCAGATTAAATATCCGGAGTATTACTCCTTGCAAAAACGGAAAGCTTACAATCAAAAACAGCGGCAATCCGGTTATGCTCGGTTGTAATGTATATCCGACAAACGACGCTTCCTACGCCGGCGGTACGCTTATAATAGACGGCGATGTAGTTTTAGACACTTCGATCTATGTATATGATTCGAGTACGGTTATACTGAAAGACGGTACATATCCTGCCGGACTTTATGCAAGGGACAGCAAGACATTATATGATATGCTCGGCGAGGGTAAGGCTTTCTTCAAGGCTGACGGAACTCTTTTCAACGCAAGCGTTAAGGAAATATCAAGCAGTGTAACGCTGACAGTCAAAGACCACAGCCATACCTATGTTGACGGCAAGTGCGGCTGCGGATATGTATGCCCTCACAGCGATGTTGACAGCGAAACGGGCAAGTGTACAGAGTGTGAATATCAGTATGCGGCTGTTATCGTAAAGGACGGGGCTGTAGCTTCTGTTTATAAGGAAACTGAGATGGAAGCGGCTTTTGAAGCGGCTGACAGAGAAGCAAACACCGGCTGTACATTAAGAGTATACAAGAATTATACAGGCAGCTATACAACACTCAGCGGTAAGTTCACGCTGTGGATCGCTGAGAAAGCCAATGTAGGTACGTTAACTGTTTCGGGAGATATAACCGTTACGGGATCGGGAAAAAATAATCGTATTTATGGCGATTTCAATGTAGCGGCCGGCGGTAAGCTGACATTTGACGAAAACTGCGGCGCTATGGGAACTGTGTCGGTAGGTGCAGGTACATTTGACTGCTATAGTACATTTGCTATAACACTCAATATAAACGATGCAAGCAGTGACGTAATTCTTCACGGCGGAGCTTTCAAAACAATATGCTATAACGGCGGCGGGGACAGAGCAAACGCAGAAATACTGACTTTGTTGGCTGAGAACCGTATGTTTATGAAGTCTCCCAATCCTGAGCCGATAGACGGCTCAAAAACACTGTTGAAAGACGGTTTTGCAACAACTGTTATTGTAATACCACATGAAGGTCACAGTTACGACAGCACAACGGGCAAGTGCATGATTTGCGGTAAGCGGTGCGGTCATACGGATGTTGACAGCAAAACGGGTGTATGCCCTACCTGCAAATATCAGCTTACTGCGGGCGTTTCGGGCGTGGGAACAGCAAAGTATTTCGATAATATAGACAACGCTTTTGTTGCGGCATTATCGGCGGAAAACAGCGGTTGTACGCTGACATTGTATAAGCACTGCGAGATAACACAGAGCGTAGATATCGGCAATACAACGGTTACTGTCGATGTGAACGGATATTCACTCGGCGGAGAGGCGGATATAAGTGTAAATAACGGTGGTGTGCTGTACCTTAAGGACAGCAGGAAAAGCACCTACAACGGATGCATAGACGCACCTTTTAGTGTAAACGGCGGTACGCTTATAAACGGTACTAGACTTGTTTGAAGTTCAGCCGCAGATGTACTCAATTTAGTCATTAACAGTGCTAAGTGTGTCGAAATATACGGCGGCATATTTGATAATGTTTACATTTTAAGCGCAAGCGGTGTAGCTTTATACGGCGGAAGGTACAACACCATCTGCGGCGAGGAAAGCAACAGCACACCTGTAAACACTCTGCTTGCAAAGGGTTATGCATTTGCGACCTTAAACAGTGTCACACATCTCCCCGAAAGTATAGTTGACGGCAGTGCGAAGACAATCGGCGGAAGACTTACAAATGTCACGGTTGTAAAGCATACTCATACATACACCGAAACAAATACAAAGTGTGCGTGCGGTGCTGTGCTTTATGCAAAGGTGACATCAGCCGATGGTACTACTAACGAATATTTTGACAGCATTGAAGAAGGCTTATTATATGCCGATAAGGCTGAAAACAAGGGCTGTGTTTTCACTCTTGTAACAAGCGGTAAGATCAATAGTGGGGTTACGCTGTCAAGCGGTCAGTTTACTATTACCACTGCCACAACGAATAATAATTATGTCCTCGGTCCTTACGCAGGGAAAATAACTATTGACGGTGCGGATGTTATTGCTGAAGGCGATATGTTCATCAGGTGCAAGGTTTATGTGAAGAGCGGATCTCTTACATTACCTGAGGGCTCAAGCGCCGGATTTGATAGTATTGCTATATCAGGCGGTACCGTAACTGTCAGCGAAGGTGTCAATGCTGACAGTTATGTGGGTGCTGATAATTTATTTGTAAGCGAAGACGCAACTGATGTAAAGCTTACTATAGGCGGCGGTACTTACGGCAATGTCTATCTCGGACAGCTTAAATTAAAGGACGTAATCGCAAGCGGTGTGCGTGTGATAAGTTACGACAATCCGACAGATCCGACTGCGGAGAAAACAGCAACGGCTTTATTATACAGCGATATAGCCGAAAAAAATAATTTTGACTCCGAAAACAATACTGTAAGCTATTATCTGTTTACCAAGTGCGAGCATAAGAATGAGGACGGCAGTTATGCCTTTAATGACAGCGGTATATGCAAATACTGTAACTCTGAGTTTGCCGCAAGCGTAAGCTATACAGCAGACGGCGGCGAAAAGACAGAGCTGTTCGGCAATATATGCGACGCTTTTGACAAGGCTAATGAGATAGGTACGGCTACTATAACGCTGTGCAGGGATATTGCAGACAGTGAAATTGCACATGAAATAAATGTTACGGGCAATGTAACGCTTGAACTGAACGGCAAAACATTGGGTGCTACGGATAAAGCAAATAAAATATATATTTGCGGCAGCACGCTTACCGTGAATGGAAACGGTAAAGTATGGAGCACAATTGAAGCTAAGCCGGACTCGAAATTAACCATTACAAACGGCGAATACAACGATGTGTATGCCCTTTCAGACAGTGAAGTGGTAATCCTGGATGGTATAATAGACTGCTTATCCGTTTATGGTACGGGTAAAGCAGAGGTCAGCGGCGGTAAATTCAAGTATTTGTTTATGTACAACGGCAAGGCAATCGAATCTGTACTGGCAGACGGTTATGCGTATAAAAATGCTGACGGCACTTGGCTTTCGATTGATGAGCGTGAAAAAGATAGCTATTTGGGCGGTTCTATAGGAGCGTTATCCGTAGAAGAAGCGCCGATAAAGAGCGCAAGTATTGCGTGGGCAGACGAAGGAACGCCTGTTATATACCGTAACGGAGATAAATATTTACGCGTCAATGTTATGACCGGTGTGGCGAAATCTCTGGAATATTCGGATTTTGCAAACGGTAATATGATTTCAACCGGTGGTACTGTAGCGTTTAGAGGTGTTATAGATTTTAGCGGTGCGAGTGTAGGTACCGTCGGGGTACCCGACGGTGAGGTTGAATATTACTGCATATTCACTCGCAACGGATACGAATACAAGACCAATACACTTAAATTCACACTTGCGACTTGCTCGCACCCGGAGGATAGCTTTACCGAGAAAGACAGCAACGGTTGGGTAAGATGCGGTATATGCGATCTCAGAATAGAAGCTCAGGTAATAAAGGCTGACGGTGAGTTGCTGGGATATGCGAGTGTGTATCAAGCTATAAAGTTGGCACAGAAGAACGAGGGCAACACTGTAAAGCTGATTTCGGAAAGAGTACCTGCGTCCATTACCGTGACGAGCGGCAAGTTTAATGTTGACTTTAACGGTAAAGAGGCATATTATCAGTTCTATGTCAACGGCGGTGACGTGACTTTCACTTCTTCAGCAGAACAAGCCGATGTAGAAAATCTGCAAAGCACAATCAAAGTAAACGGAGCTAACGCTAAGGTTACAATTGACGGTAAAATCAAGCTGGGAAGTGTAACAATATCAAGCGGTGCGCTTGCAGTAAACAGTGCCGAGAGTTATATTAAAGAACTGTCAATAAATGGCGGAAAGACTGTTGTAAACGGTGCAAATATTGATGCACTGAAAGCTAACGGCGGAGACACGGTCATCAATTATGTTACAGCCGATTCTTTAAGCGTGAATATCAACGGGTCCGGTAGCATCTCTATCGTAACCGGCGAGTTCGGCAGCACCACTTGCAAAACAGGCTTAGGTATGGCAATTGCGAGTGGAAGCGTAGTTTTCGGCAATAATATAAATGGCTTTACTATTTACACATACGAAGCTATTCAGACCATGACCAAAACCGATAGAATTTTTGTTGATAAGTGCGTCCATAAGGGTGAAAAAGGCAGTTATGTGCTTGACGGAAATCCCTGTCCTTACTGCAATGAGGAAATCGTTGCAACTGTAAGCTATACGGCAAACGGCGGCGAAGAGACGGATCTGTTCAGCGATATTTATGACGCTTTTGAAAGGGCTAATGAGATAGGTACGGCTACTGTAACGCTGCAGAAGAACATCACGGACGATATTACAGATACGATAGCTGTTACAGGCAATGTTACGCTTGAACTTAACGGTAAAAGGCTCTCACAACCCGGTACTGATGTATGGTATTCCATAGAAGTAACGAGCGGTAAGCTGACCGTTAACGGCAGTGGCTTAATAAAACGTGTTGCCGTTTGCAACGGCAGCGATGCGGAAATCAACGGTGGTACTCTCTCTGACTTCATAATTAAAGACGGCGGTGACGCTGTAATTAAAGGCGGTCAATTCTACAGCTTACAGGTTTCAGGCGAAGGCAGAAACGTAGGACAGCTTCTTGCGGACGGCTATGCCTATTGGAGTTTTATTGATTCCGGCATCTGGTCTACTATTGCAGAGCGTGAAAAGCAGGATATAGCTAATGTAGAAGTAAAGGAAGCGCCGATAAAGAGCGCAACAATTTCCGCTGAGAACGAGTCACCGATAATATACCGTAACGGTAAAAAGGCTTCAACTTTCGCGGCCGATGTGACATATTCGGGAAATGAAACACTCTATATTACCGGATGCTTAATTGACGGAACGGTAATAAGCGAAAAAACAGAATTATTAAACGGTTACTGTTATTTACTTGGCGATCAAGTTGATAAAGTGGTGGCAGAAGACGGAGAAATCCAATATTACTGCATATTTACCTATGACGGATATGATTATAAGTCGAATGTGGTAACGCTTACAGTAGCTACCTGCCGGCACCCCGGCGAAAGCGTAAAATGTGACGATAACGGTTGTGTGTGCGGTATATGCAACAGAGCACTAACGGCTTCGGTAGAGCTGTCTGACGGCACGTTATCGTATTACGAAAACTGGAATGACGCTATCGGCGCTGCCGAGGAAAGCGAAGGCTGTACATTAAAGCTGTTAAACTACAGTTTGGTTAACAATAATGAAACGTTTGACATAAGCAAGGGTAGATTTACCGTTTTATTCAAGAAAACGGGAAGTGCATCTGCTGTGATCAAAGTAAGCGGCGGAAATGTCAAGATCACGGGAGATGACGGCTGTACATTATCGAAGTATCCGGGAAGCTCGGTGGGATATCTCATAGCTGTAACGGGCGGCACGGTAACGTTTGATGACATAACTATCAACGATGACAGTATCAGCGTAAGCGGCGGCAAGACTGTTATAAACGGCGGTACTTATAATAAGCTGAGCGTCAGCGGAGGTACGGTCACTATAAACAGCGGTACATTCAGCAGCATAGATGTAAGCGCAGAGGGCAAGGCACTGAAAGATCTGCTCGGCGAGAACAAGGCGTTTACGACAAGCGACGGAAAGCTGTTTGACGCAAGCAAGGTTTCGGAAAGCGATATGTCACTTACGGTAATCGACCACAGCAAGCATGAGTATGACGAAACAGGAAGGTGCGGCTGCGGTTATCAGTGTGCACACAGTGAGATCAATGCGGAAGGTGTATGCAACGAGTGCAATGCAAAGATGTATGTTGCAGTCACTGTAAAGAGTGAGACCGGAACAACGGTAAAATACTTTACAAAACTTACGGAAGCGTTTGAGTTTGCGGCAAAGAACGAAAACAAGGGCTGTACGCTGAAAATGCTCAGAGATTTCTTCGATAGCAATACTGACATTAACGTAAACGGCGGAGAACTTACTGTCGATATGAACGGCTTTGGTGTCTATTTCAATAGCTTTAACGGATCCGGAACCCAAATCACTATACGCAGTGACAGTAAGTGTACTTTTGGGGTTGAAAATGGATTTAGCATGGACGGCGGCACTGTTACTTTCTCGGGAGAGGTCAGCGTAGTTTGCCAGAATGTGAAATTAAATGCCACATATTTCTCCTCCTATGTTGAAACGCTGAAAATTGACACGCTGATTTTAGAAGACGGTGTTCTGCTTAAACAGCTGGCAAGTATCACGAATGCTAATATCGCTAATATAGACTGCTCAAGTGAAATTTATCTTTATCAAATTTTAGCGAGCGGCAGCCGTGTCGATTCTCAGCTGTACAGCGATCTGAAAGCAAACGCTTCGTCAAACTTCGATAACGTAAGAATAATAAGATGCGACCACCCGGACGGTGTGGGCAGAGATAACCGTTGCATATACTGCAATTCATTGATCGCTGCAAGCGTAAGCTATACCGAGAACGGAGCGGAAAAGACAGAATATTTTGTTAAGGAAGATCTGGGAAAGGCGTTTGCCAAGGCAAACAGCGTTGCAAGTGCAACAATAACAATGCTGATGTCTTCCGCTTATGATACAGACTACCTCCCTGTTACAGGTGATGTTACACTTATTGCAAATGGCGATAACGCCATCTTGTATAATACAGTAAAGGTCGCCGATGGCGGTAAGCTGACACTTAGAGGCAACGCCAATATTTTCGCTGTAATTGCCGAGCCGGGCTCCAGGTTGACTGCCGAAGAAGCCACAAGAATCGCATATCTCACCGTAAACGGCGGAGATGTTAAGCTCAGCGGCGGACAATATGATAACATTACGGTAAAAGATGGCAAGATAACAGATATTCTCGGCAACGGCTATGCGTATAAGAAAACAGAGGGCGGTGCATGGCTGACGCTTAAAGAACGTGAGGTGTCGGAAGCAAGCGGTGTTACCGTTGCTAAGGCACCGATAGTACAAGCAACGCTTAGCACAGAAATAAACAAGCTGTATCGCAACAGCAACGCAAACCCCACGCTGAAGTTCAACCTTGCTCTTGCTCACGGCTCGAACCTGAACGACTCGTATGTAAGTAAGAGATACGGTATAAACTCCTATGTAAGCGGAGATATAATTTATAGCAGCTTAAGCGCACTTGTAAAGGACGCTAAATTGTCGGCAGACGAAATAATTGATAAGGCAGGCAACAGCGTTGCTGCCAAGATATACTTCGTAGTTATTACCGATGACGGCTATGAAATAAAGTCGAACACTGTAAGTATAGACCTTGTTGATTGTGATCATTCTCAGGTGGTCGATCCTACAGCGGACAAGGAAACCGCAGGCAACATTACTACGCCGACATATTGCGAGATATGCGAGAGCAAGTTCAATGCAAAGATAACAAAGGGCGACGATGTCAAGTATTATAACAATCTTGACGAGGCTGCGAAAGACGCTCAGAAGAGCGAAAACGAGGGCTGTACCTTATATCCGCTTTATAACAAGAACGGATACGGCGGTCAGTTAGTCATAACCGAAGGTAACTTCACGCTCAAGTACGCAGTTCGTACAGCGTTCTCACGTCCGATCATCATAAACGGCAAGGCAAAGCTGACGGTTACGGGACGTTGTGCGGTGACAGCGTTTGAGAATCAAGACGCATTCATAGTGAGGGGCGGTGATGTCACATTTGAGGGGCTTGCTACAGGCAGCAATGTGACCATAAACGGCGGAAATGTTACAATGGCCGCAAACAATATAAATTGCCTTACTATAAACGGCGGTAATGTATCCATTTCGTCAGGTGGGTTTGCCAAAATCGTAACTACGGTCAGTGATAAGGTGATAGCCGATTATATCGATCACGGCTTCTGGGTACAGGACAGAGGAACAAAAGAGTGGATAGATATATACAGTCTTGATAAGGCAACGGCATCATCGACAAACGTCCTTACGGTACGGTTGTGTCCGATGCAGATAATCAAGCCGATAGATACTGTATATTACACCAACGGCTATTATCCGGGCGACATACCGTCACTTCAAATAAGTGCAGTGCCGTGGTATTCAGGCGAGGTCGACGCAAAAGTTGCTTATCAGTGGATCGCCATTGATGAAAACGGCTACGAAACAGTGATAGAGGGTGCTACAGACAGAAAGCTGTCGCTCGAAAATCTCACAACGGGCAGGTACTACTGCCGTCTTACCTACAGCAATGCTACAACGGCGGGAGTTTCGATGAAGTCGGACGTTGTAACGGCTACGATAACCGAATGTAAACATTCCGGAGGAGAGGCTACCTGCACCAAAAAGGCAAAGTGTGAAATATGCGGTGCGGAGTATGGCGAACCTCTCGGTCACGACTATGTTGTAATCAAAGTAGTTGAGCCTGACTATCGCAACGAAGGCTACAGCGTATTTGAATGCACAAGATGTAAGGATTCATATATCGGAAACCGTGTTCCCGTAAAGCCTATTCCCGACGTGGAAGAAATAGCGGTTGAAAAGACAACATACAATGAAGTCGATATAAGCTGGAAGAATATAAGCGGCGTTGACGGATATTATGTTGAATGCTATGTCGGCAATCAGTGGAAGCAGATCGGCTTCAGCACGGACGGTGACAGAGTAGCGGCAAAGCTGAGCGGTCTTTCTGCAGGCCTTAAATATAAGGTAAGGATAGCGGCTTATGCAGGAAGATTCACCGGCAAGTTCAGATGTTTCTATGTTGATACCGTTCCTTCTCCCGTATGGAATATAAATACGGTGAAGGCTACCGATGAAACGGTAAGAATAAGCTGGAGCAGAAACGCCAGAGCGGACGGCTACAAGGTAGAGTGGTACATTAATAATCAGTGGTCCGTAAAGACTGTTACCGGCAACAATAATATATCGGCGGTTATAGACGGACTTTGTGCAGGAACACGATATAAAGTAAGGGTAAGCGCATATAAGGGCGACCTTTACAGCCCGTATACATACGGCTATATCGATACGCTCCCGTCAAAAGTTACGGGTATTACGCAGAAAGTCACATCTTCTTCGTTTACGCTTAAATGGGATAAGAACGAAAGTGCGGACGGTTATACCGCTCAGTACTATGCAGACGGTAAGTGGAATGAAAAGACGCTGACCGGCAATAACAAAACTACCGTTACAATAGGCTCGCTTAAGGGCTACAAAACCTACAAGGTCAGAATAAAGGCTTATAAGGGTGAGCTTGAGAGTACATTCGACGATATTTATATCACTACCGCTCCGACAAAGGTCAGCGGTCTTAAGGTAAAGAGCGCAGTTGACTCAAAGGCAGTAGTTATATGGAATGCGGATACAAACGCTGACGGATATAACGTAGAATATTATATCGGCGGTAAGTGGGTCGAAAAGACCATAACCGATAATAAGACAGCAAAGGCTGTGCTTGGCGGACTTACACCTTACATCACATATAAAGTAAGGGTAAGAGCGTATAAGGACAATCTGTACGGCGATTACAGCTATACTACGGTTACTGCAGTGCTTTCACCGGTAACCAATATCAAGGTTGTATCGGCAAAAAGCAACTCGATAACCGTTAAGTGGGGTAAAAACGCCAGTGCAGACGGATATAAGGTTGAAATTTACAAAGGCGGCAAGTGGGTCAAAAAGACGTTAAAGGGCAGTAAGAATGCTACTGTCACTATTGGCGGACTCAGGGCCGGAAGCGTGTATAAGGTAAGGATTGCGTCTTATAAGGGTGCAAATACAAGCACTTATACTTATGCAAATGTGAAGACAGCCAAATAAGCTGACAGTAAAAAAAGA
>ERZ779647.221-NODE-221-length-12365-cov-2.80853_pt1 | contig 12365 bp, 10 predicted proteins | sample MGYA00511479_ERZ779647 | MGnify/ENA primary metagenome ERZ779647 (study PRJEB29588, sample SAMEA2162259) | human gut metagenome | biome: human gut; feature: human-associated habitat; material: faeces | place: Denmark | collected 2008/2010 ...
CTGCCTCCTGCACGGGCATAGGCTTTGCATAAAGATAGCCCTGCGCCGTGTCACATCCGCAGTTTTCGAGGAACTGTGCCTGATCTGCGGTTTCAACGCCTTCCGCAATAAGTCCCAGACCTACGTCCTTGGACATTGAGATGGTGTGCATTATTATCTTCTTTCCACGATCGTTTGACATATGTGTCGAGAAGAATTCACGGTCGAGCTTCAGCACATCGAACCTTGTATCCTGCAGCGTATTCAGCGAGGAGTAGCCTGAGCCGAAGTCGTCCATCAGCAGAACAAAGCCATGCTCCTTTATCTTTTCAGTCATACGCAGTGTTGCGTCATTTTCTATGCTTTCGGTTATTTCCAGTTCAAGCAGATGCTTTGGCAGACGATATTTCTCAATGAGCCCGTCAAGGACATCAAGGAATGATTCATCGTCAAGGTTTGCACGGGAAACATTGACCGAGATCGGAAGCGGCGTGAAATGCCTGTCTATCCAGTCACGCAGTACCATGCAGGCACATTCCCATACATAAGCGTCCAGCTTTGTGATAAATCCGTTTTCTTCAAACAGCGGTATAAATCCGTTCGGGTATATCATCCCCCTTTCGGGACTTTGCCACCTTACAAGCGCTTCATAGCCGATAGCTTCGCCGCTGGAAATGCTGAACTTCGGCTGAAGATAGATGATAAATTCGTTGTTGTCTAAAGCTTTTTTCATATGCGACTCGACAAACTTACGTTCCTTTATCGCCTTCTGCATATTCTTGTTATAGAATGCAACGCTTTCAAGAGCGTTTTTCTTGATAGATTGTCTTGCCATAGCGGCACAGTCGCACATCGTTCTGACAGATATGCTCCTGTCCTCTATAAGATAAATACCGAACACGAATTCATAGCTGTATTGGCGGAAATTCTTCAGGCAACGCTGAAGCTCGGATACAACGGAGAGCAACCCGTCCTTATCTTCATAAGGAGTCAGAAGTGCAAAGACATCACCGCTCATTCTTGCTCCAACCTGCTTTTTTCCGCAGAAGTTGCTGAGCTGACGTGATATGAACTGGAGCATTTCCGTTCCTGCATCTTCGCCGTAGTTTTCGTTTATCAGCTTGAAACGCTTAATATCGAACTGTACAAGAGCAAATTTTGTGTCCGGATATGCCGTGAGCCTTTGCGAGATCATATCGTGGAACATTATCGGGTTATCGGTAGTGGTGTAATAATCCAGAATTTCTATGCTCATTATTTCGTTGATTTCAAGTGCCTTGATAGAACCGGCAATTTCCTCCATTTTACCGTCCCTGCCCGAAAGCTGTACATAAATACCGTACCATTCAGGCTTGTCACCTTCGCACAGACGTATATTTACGGATAAAGATGTATCGGTGATCTTATCGTCAAAGGAGTCCTTTATTTTACGGCAGAAGCTTTCATAGATGAGCTTGTCGTCTGGGTGTACCGCTCCGCTCAGCCATATCGCACGCAGAGGTCCTACAGAGGAGGATTTAATGCACTTTGGCATATGATCGTTCTCTATGATGTACCACTTGAAGTTGAGATAGTCCATATAGAAGTAGGTGCATCTGTCAAACTGCGAGAATATTTCGTGTATTCTGCTGCGATAACCTTCAAGCACCTCATCAGGCTTTTCCTGAGCCTCGGGTACAGGCTGAAAGACGGGACCACGCTCGCCCTTCTTCATTCTTTTCTGCTCGTACATAAGCCGGTCGGTGCTTCGCATAAGCTCGTTTACATCTTCAACACTGCTCACCGTGCCGTATGATCCGCCTACGCTTATAGACACCTCATAAGGCTTTCCTGCACTGCGGTTGAACTTGTCGATCTCCGTCTGTATCTCACCGACAAGCCTTGACAGCTCACGCTGTTTATCGGTGTTATACGGCACTGTCAGTATAAATTCATCTCCGCCGAATCTGGCACATATACCGTCTTTTCCACAACCTGTTTTTATAGCGTCAGCCACCGCTTTTATAGCTATGTCGCCCTCAGAGTGACCGTATGTATCGTTTATCTCTTTAAGCCTGTCCATATCGCAGGATACAAGGATAATATCGCACTTTTCATTTCCGTGCATAAACTCGCTTATACGCTCAAAATATCCCCGTCGGTTATAGATGTTTGTAAGCGGATCCATCGAGTGCGTGAGCGAAAGCTCGTTGTTTGCGTTTCTCAGAAGATATTCTATGCGGAAGTTTTCAAGCGTCTGGTTTATAGATTCCACCAGTCGCTGAACATAGTAGAAGCTGCCGGGATTTACAAGAAGATCGTCCGCAACGGCGGCATAATAGCCTATGACCTGCTCCTGAAAATGCAGAGGGCAGAACATAATGGTATTATATCTTTTGATAAGCTCGTTGAGATCGGGAAGGACCTTCTTTGCCGGATAATTTATATTATAGCTGTAATCGCTCCACATCCTTATGACGTGTGCGGTCATATTTTCGGTAAAAACGCTGTGATACGCTTTAGGTATGACGGTTGATTCCTTGGTCAGAAAATCATCGTTCAGGCACAGTGCTGCATGGTAGTTGAAATATCTGCCCATAATCTTTGTAAGTTCGTCGAGCCTGTCGCAGTTTACCGTATTGGTATAAAGCGAAGCCATCTTGCTTTCTGCATCATAGAGCGCAAGATTATATTTATTCATCTGCTCCAGCTTTTCGTTGGTATAAGCTACGTCAAAATCGCCGCAGCCGCAGCTCTGACCGAGTATCATAGAGAAATGGATATGCTTATCGCACGGTTTTTCACTGCCCTTGATATATCCGTATGCGGTGTCGGCAATGGTTGTAGCAAACTCATCTGCATCCATCTGTGCGGTGGTCAGTCTGGTGGTGGAATAAATACGCTCCTGATATATAGCGTCAAATCCCGTGACTATTATATCCTCCGGCGTTTTTATGCCGTGTTCTTCAAGAGCTTTCATTGCGGCGATAGCCATAGAGTCATTTGCGCATATTATAGCCTGAGGCATTTTTCTTCCGCACGCAATAAGGTCCGAGATCGTCTTTTTTGTCGGCGCATCCCAGAAATCTCCGTAGCCGAGCATTGTTTTTTCGTTAAATTCAATATTGTGACGTGCAAGAACACGCTTGAAAGCCTTTATTCTTTCTTCCGAGAAAGAGTTGCCTTTTGTGCCTGCCATAAAAAACAGGTCGGTGCATTTATGCTCTGTTATGACGTGTTCCACTACCGACTCAAGCGACCTGCCGTAGTCGTATGTTATATTCGTACAGCCGTTGTGACTGCCGTCAAGCATTATTACGGGTATTTTTGCGGCGTTTGCATATCTTATGATAGTGTCGATTATCCATTCGCTCTTTATAGTTTCAGGCATAATGACAAGAACATCTACAATATCGAGGTTAATAAGATGATAGACGCTTGCCTCTCCCTTTGAATACGGTGTATCGTAAAACATATCTGTAAATGCGTTGAATATCATAACCTTGAAGCCTTTCTTTATCAAAGCGTCCGAGGCTACTTTTACAATATGTGCAGCGTGGTCATTCTGCATTCCCACAAGACATATCCCTGCTACTGCGTATTTATGAAATTTGCCGATGTACAAGCGATCCACCTCCCGTCTGTATTTTTTTCGGATTATATATAAAATAATTGTACCATAAAATAGCATCAAAGTCAAGATTATAGTGGAACTTGCACAAATTTTTGTAAATTCAGCCGCCGTGTTTGTACAGGCTGTAATATTGCTTTAGGCGGGATATACCTGTTGTATTTTCCGTCAACGATAAAACGCTGTGAATTACGGGTTTTTTCATCTTTTACTTGCAAATACCCCTTTACTTATGGTACAATAACAGTATACTGCCGTAATAGCGAATTATCGCTTTACTATGATAAATTATCGGAAGATTAAGGAAGAATTAAATATGACCGGCGAACAGATAATGAAGGTTACGGGGATACTCCTGGAAAACCTTATCCCCACACTTAAGATTTTCGGCTTTACGCTGCTTTTTTCAATACCGCTCGGACTTATCGTTGCGGCGCTGAAGATGTGCAGGTTCAAGCCAATATCGTGGCTTACAAATCTATACATACTCATAATGCGTGGAACACCGCTTATGCTCCAGATCATAGTTGTCTACTATGCACTGCCGTTTTTAAAGACGGCTACCAAAGGCTCGGGCGGATTCGTGGAAAGCCTGCTGAGCGGTGTCGATCCTGCCGCAGAGAGCTTTATGTTCACAATGGTAATTATCGCATTCGTGCTGAACTATGCGGCATATTTTGCCGAGATATTCAGAGGCGGTATAGAGTCTATACCGAGAGGTCAGTATGAAGCGGCGGCGGCTCTGGGAATGACAAAGGCACAGACGTTCTTCAGGATAATTCTCCCGCAGGTAATAAAGCGTATCGTTCCTGCGTCGTCAAACGAAGTAATTACGCTTGTAAAGGATACGTCGCTTGCAAATGTCGTTGCTTACTCGGAAATAATGCTTGCGGCAAAACAGCAGATGATGAACTACAGCTCGCTTGTTCCGCTGTTTATTGCAGGTGTTTTCTATTTCGTAATGGCTACTGTGCTGACAGCGCTGTTCGGCTTTATCGAAAAGAAACTGAACTACTACAGATAAGGAGCAGGCGGAATGTCAATACTCAGTATAAAGAATCTATCAAAGAGCTTCGGAAAGCTCGAAGTTTTAAACGATATTTCATTCAATGTGGAGCAGGGCGAGGTAATATCTATAATAGGTCCGTCGGGAAGCGGAAAATCAACGCTCCTGCGCTGTATAAATCAGTTTGAGAAGATAGACAGCGGCGAGTGCGAGATATGCGGCATCACTATGACAAGAAACGATGAAAACGGCAAGGCGGTATATGCCGACAACAAAACGCTCCACGATATAAGGCTTAAAATCGGTCTTGTGTTCCAGAACTTCAACCTGTTTCCGCATATGTCGGTGCTGAAGAATATCACAGAGGCACCTGTCCATGTGTTAAAGCAGGATAAGGCGCAGGCGGAACAGACGGCTATGGAACTGCTCGGCAAAATGGGACTTGCGGATAAGGCAAACGAATACCCGTGCAATCTGTCGGGCGGTCAGCAGCAGCGTGTGTCTATCGCAAGAGCGCTTGCACTAAGCCCCGAGCTTCTTTTCTTTGATGAGCCGACATCTGCACTCGACCCTGAGCTTACCGGCGAGATATTAAAGGTAATAAAGAGCCTTGCGGAAGAAAAGATGACTATGGTTATTGTAACTCACGAAATGCAGTTTGCAAGCGAGATTTCCGACCGTGTAATATTTATGGACGGCGGATATGTTATTGAGAACGGCACTCCCGACGAGGTATTCAACAACAGCCGGAACGAGCGTACACGTCAGTTTCTTGAAAGGTATCATTCCTGATATTACTTGACGATACCCGGCAATTATGATAAAATATCTGTTATACGTTTACGCACACAGTAATTATATGGAAGGAAACTAATATGAAGGTACTCCTGTTTTCAGAAGGTATGAACCTTATCAAAATATCCGGTCTTGGCAGAGCAATTATGCACCAGCAGAGAGCAATGGAGCTTAACGGCATAGAATATACGCTCGACCCTAAGGACAGCTATGATGTTGTTCACATAAACACGCTCGGACTTAAGTCGAAGCATCTTGCGAAAAAAGCAAAAAAGGCGGGCAAGAGAGTGGTGTACCACGCTCACTCAACGCAGGAGGACTTCCGTAATTCGTTCATCGGCTCTAATCTTATTTCGGGGCTTTTCAAGAAGTGGATATGCAGCTGCTACCGCAGGGGCGATGTTATAGTGACCCCGACCGAGTATTCAAAGTCGCTGATAAGAGGCTATGGACTGACCGCACCGATTTATGCCGTATCCAACGGTATTGACCTTGCAAGATATGAGCCTAAGGAAAACGACAGGGAAGCATTCCGCAAAAAGTTCGGTTTAAAAGACGATGACAAGGTCGTAATCTCTGTAGGACTTTACTTTGAGCGTAAGGGCCTTCTCGATTTTGTTCAGATGGCAAAGGATATGCCCGACTATAAGTTTATCTGGTTCGGCAAAACTCCGCTTTACAGCGTGCCGCACAAGATAAGAAAGGCGGTAAAGACAAAGCTGCCGAATCTGACATTTGCAGGCTATGTACAGCCTGATGAGCTGAAACAGGCTTATGTCGGCTGTGATGTGTATATATTCCCTACCTTAGAGGAAACAGAGGGCATAGTGCTTCTTGAGGCGCTTGCGGCAAAGGCAAATGTTATCGTCCGTGACATACCGGTATTCGACTGGTTAAACGGCGGTACAGATTGCTATAAGGCAAAGGATAAGGACGAATTCGAGCGTATGATAAAGGAGATTTATGAGGGCAAGCTCCCGTCACTGCGTGAGAACGGACGCAAGGCTGTTGAAAATATGGATATAAAGAAGATCGGCGAAAAGCTGGTGAAGATTTATAACGGCACCGCCGAGGGCGGAGATTGATAAAAGCGCCAAGAACTCTATTGATACAAAAAACGGACACTCCCAATGGTAGCACCAGATAAGAAAACATTGAAGAAGTCAGTAAAATCAATGTTTTTCATGGTGCAAACACGGTGCGAAGTCGAAACAATCAAATACTGACAGGCTCAAAGGGCGTTGATATGCAAATATCAGCGCCCTTTTCCTGTTTTCACGCCATAGGCAACCGTCCCATGGCGTTTTTTCATACCCGCACCTGTCCCTGTCTCAAAACTGTATCACTTAGGGTGCGAAAGCCTCTGTTTTTCCCTCTCAGACTGCTGCAAACAGGCGGGCGTGGATGTTTTCCTATGGAACACATCCGAGAGGCAAAACGGAGGCTTTTTTCATCGAAATCAACACTTTTATCTTCACAGGAAGGAGGTATCGAAGATGGCAGTTTTCCGTATTGAAAAGACCCGTGATTACACGGTCATGTCAAACCATCATCTGCGGGATATGTCCCTGTCGCTGAAAGCAAAGGGGCTTCTTTCCCTCATGTTGTCCCTGCCGGAGAACTGGGACTACACCATGAAGGGGCTTTCCCGTATCTGCAAGGACGGTATCGACAGTATCAGTGGCGGCATCCGGGAGCTGGAGGAACACGGCTATCTGATCCGTGAGCGCGTCAGAGGCGCAAACGGTCAGCTTGGTTCGATCGAGTACACCATTCTGGAGCAGCCTAAAGAGCCAACACCTGCACAGGAAAAACCTATACGGGAAAATCCCGTACAGGCAAACCCAACATTGGTCACGCCTGTTCAGGAAGAACCCGCCCAATTAAATAAAGAAGAATCAAGTAACGATCCATCAAGAACTGATTTATCAAGTACGGAACTATCAAATCCTATCCAATCAAATCCCCCTACCCCCGCAGGGGTGAGGATGGGAACGGATAGGATGGGAGCCAGAGAATGTTATCGTGAAGTGATTTTGGATAACATCGAGTACAGCTATCTGGTGCAGGACAGCCATATCGACCGTGAGCAGCTTGACGAGATTGTTGACCTGATCGTGGATACCGTGTGTTCTGCCCGCAAAGTCATCCGCATTGCCGGAGACGATTATCCGGCGGAGGTGGTAAAGTCCAGGTTTATGAAGCTGGACAGTTCCCATGTTCAGTATGTCATGGACTGCATGAAGGACAACACCACCTATGTCCGCAACATCAAGAAATATCTGCTGGCGGCGCTGTATAATGCCCCAGTCACCATCAACAGCTACTATTCTTCCTTGGTGCAGCACGATATGTACGGGGACGGGCAAAGGGGGCGAGGCTAAATGCAGGAGGAAGTAACGCGGGGCGCCGTAACGCTCATTGTTGACGGAGCCAAGCTAAGTGAGCAGGTCTTTGAAAAGGCCGTCAAAAAGTTCCTGGAGGAAATCCAGAAAAGCCAGAAGCCCAAAATCTACCGCGGCAGGCAGAGTCTTAAACAACTTGCCAGCCAGAACGCCGGTCTTACCAATATCGAGATCAGTGACAAGAATATCAAGGCCTTCTCCCGTGTGGCGAAGAAATACCATGTGGATTTTGCCTTGAAGAAGGACACCACTGCAGAGCAGCCCCGTTACCTGGTCTTTTTCAAAAGCCGGGATGCGGACGCCATCACAGCGGCATTTCAGGAGTTTGCCAGCCGGAAAATGAGCCGTGAGGAAAAGCCCTCCATCCGGGAGCGGCTGACCCAGGCGAAGGAACAGGCGGCGGAGAAAACGGAACACCGCACCATTGACCGGGAAAAAGTAAAGGTCAAAGATCGGAGCGTGCAGAGATGAATATGAAAAAATTGTTTTTGCTGAACCTTCCGTATCTTCTGTTCGTGTATCCCTTCGATAAGCTGGCACAGGCTTTCCGGCTTGCGCCCGGTGCTGACCTCTCCGGCAAGCTGCTTTCTATCGGGGACGGCTTCACGGCAGCGCTTTCCTCCCCGTGGCTCAGTTTCCAGCCAACGGACCTTCTGATCGGCATAGCCGGTGCGGTGGTCCTTCGCATGGCGGTCTACCTGAAAGGCAAAAACGCCAAGAAATACCGCCACGGAATCGAGTATGGTTCTGCCCGCTGGGGTACGGCGGCGGATATTGCTCCCTACATGGACAAGGACTTTTTCCAAAACATCCCCATGACGCAGACGGAACGGATCACAATGGCGAGCCGTCCAAAGCAGCCGAAGTATGCCAGAAATAAAAACATTCTGGTGATCGGCGGGTTCGGCAGCGGCAAGACGCGGTTCTTCTGTAAGCCGTCGCTGCTGCAAGCTCATTCGTCCTATGTCTGCACTGATCCGAAAGGAACCTTGCTGCCGGAGATCGGCACTTTCCTGGAGCGGAAGAAATACCGTATCAAATGCCTCAACCTGATAAACTTCCGAAAATCCATGAAATACAATCCACTGGCTTACATTCGGTCAGAGAAAGATATCTTAAAGCTGGTGAACGCACTGATTATGAACACGAAGGGCGAAGGAGAAAAATCTTCGGAAGATTTCTGGGTCAAAGCAGAACGCCTCTATTATTCCGCACTGATCGGCTACATCTGGTACGAGGCCACGGAGGAAGAAAAGAACTTCATCACGCTTCTGGACCTGATCAATGCCAGTGAAGCCAGAGAGGATGACGAGACTTATCAAAGCCCGGTGGACCTGCTCTTTTCTCAGTTGGAAGAACGGGAGCCGGACCACTTCGCCGTGAAGCAGTACCGCAAATTCAAAATGGCGGCGGGCAAAACCTTAAAATCCATCCTCATTTCCTGCGGTGCCCGGCTTGCTCCCTTCGATATCAAGGAGCTGCGGGACCTAATGGAATATGACGAACTGGAACTGGATACCCTGGGCGACCAAAAGACGGCGCTGTTTGTGATCCTGTCAGATACGGACAGCACTTTCAATTTCGTGGCCGCCCTCATGTATAGTCAGCTTTTCAATCTGCTCTGCGACAAGGCGGATGACTTCTACGGTGGGCGACTGCCCGTCCATGTCCGTCTGATCCTGGACGAGTTTGCCAACATCGGCCAGATACCGAACTTCGATAAGCTGATCGCCACCATACGAAGCCGTGAAATATCGGCTTCTATTATTTTGCAGTCGCAGAGTCAGCTAAAGACCATCTACAAGGACGCAGCAGATACCATCGTCGGTAACTGTGACAGCACCTTGTTTTTGGGAGGCAAAGAGAAATCCACGCTCAAGGAAATTTCGGAGCTGCTGGGAAAAGAGACCATTGATCTCTATAACCAGTCCGAAAACCGGGGCAGCCAGGTTTCCCACGGCCTCAGTTATCAGAAATTAGGAAAGGAGTTGATGACCCAGGACGAATTGGCAGTAATGGACGGCGGCAAGTGTATCTTCATGCTGCGGGGCGTGCGCCCGTTCCTTTCGGACAAGTACGACCTCACCCGGCACCCGAATTACAGATACACGGCCGACGCCGACCCTAAAAATGTCTTTGACATGGAACGGTACATGAAGAAGCAGCGTGCCGTGGTAAAACCCACGGACACCTTCGATGTGTACGAGATTGACGCAACAACTTAACCCAAAATCAAAAACATTTTTTAGGAGGATTATTTTATGGAATTTTTCAACAGTGCAGTTGGTGTTTTGCAGACTCTCGTAGTGGCCCTGGGCGCAGGTCTTGGTATCTGGGGCGTTATCAACCTTCTGGAAGGTTACGGCCAGGACAACCCTGCTTCCAATGCTCATATACGGTAAAGAAGCAACAACACAAATTGAGAACAGCGTACCCTACTATTCTGTATCAAAGTGGAGCAGTAACACGAAAATGTTGCTGCTCCATTTTCATGCCCCTTAAATAATTTCCTTGAATCTGCTTGACTTATATTACGGTTAGTGATATATTTATTACAGTAATCGTAATAAGGAGGCTGGACTATGAGAGACAATGCAAAAAGTGGCGCACTTACAGAAGTGACCTTTTATATTTTACTCTCTCTTTATACACCAAAACACGGATACGCCGTTATGCAGTTTGTTGAAGAAAAAACGGGCGGGCGGCTTTCGTTAGGCGCAGGCACTTTATATGGAGCATTAAACTCTTTGCAGGACAAGAAGTGGATTGAACCTTATGGAGATAGTGAGGGAAGAAAAAAAGAATACCACATTACAGCACAGGGAAAAGAAATTGCAGAAAAAGAGCTTGCAAGACTAAATGAACTTGTAAGCATTGCAAGTGAAATTATTGGAGGTGCAGTATGAGTAAAAAATGTTATCGCTTTTTTGGCGGATTGCTAAATACGCAGGAAAAATGGCTAAACAAAATGTCTGAAAAGGGTTATCGACTTGTTCGGACAGGAAAACTGTTATACGAATTTGAAAAATGCAAGCCCGATGAAGTGACCTATTGTGTAGAGTTTATCGGAGAAAAATCAAAAGAGAGTTCAATAGACTATGCTAATTTTTTGGAGGATATGGGATATAAGGTGTTTTTTAAAAATATCAATCTAAACTATTCTGTTGGAAAAGTTCGTTGGCGCCCATGGGCAGAAAGGGGCGGTCGTATTGCGACAAACACAACAACTTTTAATCGAGAAATCTTGATTGTGGAAAAAGCAAATGATGGAAAGCCTTTTGAACTCCATACCTCTTATGACGATAAAGAAAAATATTATCGCAACTTACGCAATCCGTGGCTATTTCTACTGCTCATGTTTGCACTATTCGCAGTTACAAAGCAATCTATAATCTTTGGTATTTTTGCGTTGGTTTCTGTAATTCCTGGCAGTATATATCAAATACAGATAATGAAAATCCGGAAGGAAGCCAAGACACAGGAATGGTGAGGAAATAAATAGCAAATCCAGCCGAGCCAGTCAACGGTCAAGATGAACGGCGCAAATGTGCCACCGTTGACAGCCGCCGCCCGTCCTGCTTTTGTGGCAATCAAGGGAGCGACAGACTAAAGTGCTGTCGCTCCCGCCCATTATGGGGGAAAGACAGTAGAAAATTTCACATCTATGTGCTATAATAGTTCCGACAGAATGAAATATAAATATATATTTTACACTACGGTATGGGGAGTATAAAAATGACAGGAGAACAATTTGTTAAATTATGCTACGAAGAAAAGAAAACCATTTTAGCCGAATACTTCAATCCTAATTCTTCATCAGTTGTCGGCAAAAAAATCAGTGCAATAACTGAACAAGGTATATCAAAAGATGATTTGTATGATCTATTGAATTTGGTACTAAAAGAAAATTACTATACTTTGTTGCTTGGATTGGACGGAGAAGCGTCGTTAGGTAATACTCAAATTACCTATAAGCTTTATGATGAAAATGGCAACTTGCTTAACGAATGTGGAGAGCTTGAAGCCGCCGCATACAGATACTTTGTAGAAGAATGATCTTCAAATTTAATCTTGTCAATCATACATAATACAACATAATACACATTTTCACAGGACAGCCAAAATCGGTTGTCCTTTTCTTTTACCCAAAAGAGGGAACGGGAGACTAAAATTGAATACTGCTCCAAACAGCAACGCCACAGATTTTTGAAAATCCGTGGCGTTTTTTGCTCCCATTTTTGGCAAAACGCCCCGTTCCCTTGTAGTAGTGAGTGACGGGGAAGTTTGCCCGAAATGGGCTTGCCTGCCGTAGTAGTGATGAAAAATCCAAATGAGCGTTTGGCATTTTCCGTTTCTGTCCGTAGAGGGGAACAAAGGTGGGCAGGACACGCCTCCGCAATCGCTATATTGACGAAAGCAGCCACACCGACCCTTGTAGATTGCCGCAAAGTCAGCCGCAGAGGAAAGTGGCAGTTTTTCAGAGCAAGATTCTACCGCAGTACCAAAATTCGCTTTTCGCTCATTTTGCCCCTGCGGGAATCTTGTTGGGGAGTGCCTTCCCCAAACCCTG
>ERZ779647.228-NODE-228-length-12158-cov-2.26737_pt1 | contig 12158 bp, 10 predicted proteins | sample MGYA00511479_ERZ779647 | MGnify/ENA primary metagenome ERZ779647 (study PRJEB29588, sample SAMEA2162259) | human gut metagenome | biome: human gut; feature: human-associated habitat; material: faeces | place: Denmark | collected 2008/2010 ...
GGGGGTTTGGGGTTAGGGTTAGAGAATTCGCTCTATTTTTTATAAAAACAGACTTTTTCTACAATCTGAGGGGAGGGGAATACCCTCCCCGTTCTTGCCGTTTAAACGGCATAATATCAAGGGGTAATTATGGACTATTTAACACTGAAAAAACAGGTGCTGAACAAGTATTTCAGCCGTACAAACGATATGCAGAAAAAGGCGGTGTTCCGGATAAACGGAGCGGTGCTTATAGTAGCAGGCGCAGGAAGCGGTAAAACTACCGTGCTTTGTAACCGTATCGCAAATATGCTCCTTTTCGGTAATGCGTATAACAGTAATACCGTAAGAGAGCTGTCCGATGATGATGTCGCTTTTACGCAGAGTTTTCTTGCAGGTGAAATTGACAACTTTGATGCGGCTGAGCGTCTTTCGGAGATTTTCGGCGAGGACAGAGTAAAGCCGTGGAACATACTTGCGGTGACCTTTACGAATAAGGCGGCGGCAGAGCTTAAGGAACGTCTTGAAAATATGGGCGCAGATGTTGACGGTATATGGGCGGCAACGTTCCACAGTGCATGCGTCAGAATACTGCGACAGGATATTGAAGAACTGGGTATGGGCTATAAGTCCAACTTTACGATATACGATACCGACGATCAGCTTAAGGTTATCAAGACGGTAATGAAAGAGCATAATATTTCCGACAAGGCGGTAACTCCGAAGGCGGTGCAGAATTTAATATCACGCTCAAAGGATAAGCTGATAACTCCCGATAAGTTTTCAACAAAGGGAAAGAACGGCAGTGACGATTATCAGCTTTCTACCGCAAAGACTATCTATACCGACTATCAGGCAAGGCTTGAGGCGGCGAATGCGCTCGACTTTGACGATATAATAATGCTGACGGTAAGACTGTTTGCACATTGTCCCGATGTTCTTTCACACTGGCAGAACAGATTCAAATACATAATGGTCGATGAGTATCAGGATACCAATGCGGCACAGTATAAGCTGGTGTCACTGCTTGCCGAGGGCAGCGGAAACCTGTGCGTTGTAGGTGATGAGGATCAGAGTATCTATCGTTTCAGAGGTGCTACCATTGAGAATATCCTCTCGTTTGAGGAACAGTTTGGCGCAGAGGTCATAAAGCTGGAGCAGAACTACCGTTCAACCGCAACCATACTTAAAGCGGCAAATGCGGTCATAGCGAACAACACTCAGCATAAGGACAAGAATCTGTGGTCAGATCTCGGTGACGGCGATAAGATAAGAATGGATCGCTTTTCTACCGAGCAGGAAGAGGCGATGTTTATAACAGAGCGTATCCTTGACGGAGTGAAGCAGGGAAAGAAGTACGCCGACCACGTTATACTCTACCGTAACAACGCCCAGTCAAGAACGGTCGAAACCACGCTTGCAAAGAGCGGCATACCTTATAAGATAATCGGCGGTGTGCGTTTCTATGAGCGTAAGGAAATAAAGGATATTATCGCTTATCTTTGCGTGCTTAACAATAATTATGATGAAGTGCGCTTCGGAAGAATCGTAAACGAGCCTGTAAGAGGAATAGGTGCGGCAACGCTTGACGAACTGAACCGTGTCGTATCGGGCATGGGAATATCCTATGTACAGGCAATGTGCGAGAGCGACAGCCTGCCGTCGCTGTCAAGAAAGGCAAAGGTGCTTGTTCCGCTCGGCGAAACGTTCAGCGAGCTTTCACAGCATACCGATGATATTTCGGACGGAAGCCTTATTGACGATATTCTTGACCGCTTCGGCTACAGAGAGGCGATGCAAAGACAGGGACTTGAGGGCGAGGTTCGCCTTGAAAATATAAACGAATTAAAGTCTAATATGATAACCTTTGCAAAGGAAAACGAGGGTGCGGGATTATCGGAATTTTTAGAGCAGGTAGCGCTTGTTTCTGATATGGACAGCTTTGAAGCCGATGACGACAAGGCAGTGCTTATGACAATGCACTCCGCAAAGGGACTTGAATTTGACACCGTGTTTGTTGTAGGCGCAGAAGAAAACATTTTCCCCGGCTACCGTTCCCAGTTTGACCCGATGGAGATAGAGGAAGAAAGAAGACTTGCCTATGTTGCCATAACAAGAGCAAAGCGACATCTTTATTTCACCTGTGCAAAACAGCGTATGCTGTACGGTCAGACTATGAGGAACAAGGTTTCACGCTTTGTGGTGGAGATACCGTCACAGTATATGGCTTATGACGATCATACGGCTGTAACAGCGTCGGCGGCGGCAAGAAGCGCAGAGCAGATGAAACCCCGTACAAGCTATTTACAGCAACAGCAGAGATCGTACCGTGCCGGACAGCGTGAAATGGAAAAACGTGTCGAGAATGTAAGCTATGCGCCGGGCGAGCGTGTGCATCACGGGGTATTCGGTGACGGAACTGTGCTTTCGGCAAAGGCAATGGGCGGAGATTGGCTGCTTGAAATAGCGTTTGACGATAAAGGCACCAAGAAGGTTGCCGCAAAGTTTGCCAAGATGACTAAGATATGACGAAGATATAAGGAGTAACTATGGAGATAAAGGCTGTAATATTTGATATGGACGGGCTTATGCTCGATACCGAAAAACTGCTCGTTAAATACTGGTGCGAGGCGGCAAACAAGCTCGGATTTCCTATGGAGCGCAAGCACGCACTTGCACTGAGATCATTTTCAAGAAAGTTTGCAATACCGAAACTTAAAGAGTGGTTTGGAGAAGACTGCGACTATATGGCTATACACGATCTGCGTGTAAAGCTGATGAAGGAATATACCGATGTACACGGCATAGAGAAAAAGCAGGGGCTTGATACACTGCTTGACTATCTTACGTCACACGGCTACAGAACGGCGGTCGCTACCGCTACAAATATCGAACGTGCGGAGGAGTATCTTAAAAAGATAGGCGTTTATGACAAGTTCGAAACGATAATCTGCGGTAATATGCTCGAAAACGGCAAGCCCTGTCCCGATATCTATCTTTATGCCTGCGAAAAGCTGGGGCTTGAGCCGTCGCAGTGCATGGCGCTTGAGGACAGCCCGAACGGCGTAAAATCTGCAAGCAGTGCAGGCTGTGTCACTGTAATGGTACCCGATCTTACTCAGCCTGAGGAGGAACAGCTTAAAGCTGTGTATGCGGTCGCACCGTCACTCGATAAGGTGATAGATGTACTTGAAAATATGAAGTAAATAAAGGCTGTCGGCACGCATAAGCCGACAGCCTTTTATATTCACACACCGCCGTGTGTACCCTCTTTCCCGTAAGTCTTTTTCTTGTTCTTGGTATACGGCATCCCGTCACTGTCCGGTACGGCATAGGGATAAACATTACGGTATTCATCAGCCGCCGTTTCGCTCGTCGGGTCGGAAGGAATAAGCCCCGTGCAGTCCGATGAGGAACAGCATCCGCAGAAATTATCAAGAATTATTTCTTCCGTTTCACTGCGTTCCTCAGGTGTTTTTGGGACAGGCTTTTTCATAAGCCTGTTTTGCTTTTTTAAATTGTTATTATCCATAGTTGTTCCTTTCATAATGTAAAATCGGTTGCCGTTTTACAGCGTTGCGTGAGTTGCGTGAATAGTATGCGTAAAAATCCGCATCATTATTACGACAGAAGTTATCGCAAATTCTAAAAAATGTAAATGCACAAATTCGTACACAGAAATTAATAATAATTTGTGCAAATTTTATTAAAAAATCTCTTGACAAAGTGCTGAAAGTGTGTTATATTGTGTTTAGCACTCAGAGAGGTAGAGTGCTAGCAGATAAAAATTATGAGTGCTAACCAGCCGGAAACAGCGGAGTACCGCTGAAAGAAGGGAAAAGGAATATGGAAAACCGTACACTCAGAATCCTTGAAGCGATAGTTGACGAATATATACGCACAGGCGAGGCGGTCGGCTCAAAGCTGATAGCCGAAAAGCTGGATAATGCAGTTTCAAGTGCAACTATAAGAAATGAGATGGCGGCTCTTGAACAGCAGGGCTATCTTGAGCATACGCACACAAGTTCGGGACGACTTCCGACATATCAGGGACTGAGGCTTTATATAGAAAAGGTAATGTCACCCGCACAGTTACCCGATGAAAAAAAAGAGGAGATAGACCGTATATTTGATAATATCGGCGGAGCGACCGATGACGAGATAATTGACAATGCGTCAAGGGCTCTTGCGGATATTACGAAATGTGCGATAGTTTCTACCAACACCGTAAACAAGTTTTCGGTAATAACAAAGGTAGACGTTATCCCCACAGGCAAAAGAATGTATGTTCTTCTTCTGATAACCTCCGAGGGCAATATCAGAAACAGAGTATGCAGGCTGAGCTTTGATCTTACAAACGAGCAGATGGATTTCTTCACGCAGTTTGTAAACAAGAACCTCAAAGGCGTAAACCTTGATGAGCTGTCCGATGAATATATAGATAAACTGACGCAGGCAATGGGCGGATATATGATGACGTTATCGCCGCTTCTCAAAGCGGTAGTCGATATATCGGCTGAAATGCAGCAGCAGGTAGAGTTCAGCGGAGAAAAGAATCTGCTGACCTGTTCTGATTTCTCGAACACTCAGATAGCAACGATACTTGACGGCAAGAACGAGCTTTGCAGCTGGCTTGACGATACGTTCTCAGGCATACAGATAAAGTTCGGAGCCGAAAGCGATACATTCGCCGTTACCAATTCCAGTCTGATAGCGGCAAGCTTCAATAAGGACGGACGAAAGGCAGGTTCTTTCGGAGTTATAGGTCCTGTAAGACTGGATTACAAGAAGCTGATACCGTATATTGAATATTTCTCGTCAAAGGTCACCGATGCACTGTCGGCAGGCAATGACGAGGAGGAAGAAAAGAATGATGAAAAGGAGGCGGATTCAGTTTGAGTAAGAAGGAAAAGGAAACCAAGGAAGAAACTCAGCAGACCGCAGACACAGCCACCGAAAAGGTAGCTGAAACAACCGGAGAGGTGACAGAAGAAAAGGCTGAAACAAAAGCCGAAGAAATCAAGGTAGATCCCAAGGATCTCGAAATTGCCGACCTTAAGGATAAGCTGCTCAGGACTATGGCGGAATTCGACAACTACAGAAAGCGTACCGCCAAGGAAAGAATGGAGCTTTCCCCCGAGATTACGGCAAGAAACTTAACGGAGTTTTTACCCGTTATGGACAATCTCGACAGAGCGCTTGCGGCGGAGTGCAAAGACCCCGACTACAAGAAGGGCGTTGAGATGATACACGAGAGCTTTGTTACGGCTCTTCAGAACTTAGGCGTTGAGGTGATTGAATCGGACGGCGCACAGTTCAATCCTTCGTATCATCAGGCTGTACAGCAGGTTGAGGATGACAGCAAGGAAGAAGGCACTATAGCCGCCACATTCCAGAAAGGCTATAAAATAGGAGAAAAGGTTCTCCGTTTTGCGATGGTAGCAGTCGTAAAGTAAAAAGCAATCAAATGGGCTTAAGCCCGAAGAATAAACGGTTCTGTAAGAACCTTACGGTAAGGAGATAATTATCATGGGAAAAATAATAGGTATTGACTTAGGTACAACAAATTCATGTGTAGCAGTTATCGAAGGCGGCGAGCCTACTGTTATCACAAACAGCGAGGGTTCAAGAACAACTCCTTCAGTTGTTGCTTTCACTAAGGACGGCGAGCGTCTTGTAGGTCAGCTCGCAAAGAACCAGGCAGTTACAAACCCCGACAGAACGGTCATTTCGATCAAGCGTCACATGGGCAGTGACTACAAGGTAGACATTGACGGCAAGAAGTACACGCCTCAGGAGATTTCAGCTATGATTCTTCAGAAGCTGAAGACAGAGGCTGAGGGTTACCTCGGTGAAAAGGTAACAGATGCTGTTATCACCGTTCCCGCATACTTCACAGACTCACAGCGTCAGGCAACAAAGGACGCAGGTCAGATAGCAGGTCTTAACGTTCAGCGTATCATCAACGAGCCTACAGCCGCAGCTTTAGCTTACGGCATTGATAAGGAAAACGAGCAGAAGATAGTTGTATACGACCTCGGCGGCGGTACATTCGATGTATCCGTTATCGAAATAGGCGACGGCGTACAGGAGGTTCTTGCCACAGCAGGTAACAACCACTTAGGCGGCGATGACTTCGACCAGCGTCTTATCGACTACTTTGTAGCAGAATTCAAGAAGAGCGACGGTATCGACCTTAAGAACGATAAGTTCGCTATGCAGAGATTAAAGGACGAAGCAGAAAAGGCAAAGATTGCACTTTCAAATGCTCCTTCGGTAAACGTAAATATTCCTTATATCACAGCAGACGCTACAGGCCCCAAGCACTTGAACGTTCAGCTCACAAGAGCAAAGTTCAACGAGCTGACAGCCGACCTTGTTGAAGCAACAATGGGTCCCTTCAAGCAGGCAATCAGCGATTCCGGTCTTTCAATGAACGAGATCGACAAGGTACTGTTAGTCGGCGGTTCTACAAGAATCCCCGCTGTACAGGAAGCCGTAAAGAAATATACAGGCAAGGATCCCTTCAAGGGAATCAACCCCGATGAGTGCGTTGCTATGGGTGCGGCTCTGCAGGGCGGCGTTCTCAACAAGGAAGTAACAGGTCTGTTACTGCTCGATGTAACTCCTCTGTCACTCGGTATCGAAACAGCAGGCGGTGTCTGCACAAGAATGATTGAGAGAAACAAGACCATTCCTACAAAGCACAGCCAGATATTCTCGACTTATTCGGATAACCAACCCTCAGTTGATATAAACATCTTACAGGGTGAACGTGAATTTGCCAAGGATAACAAGTCTATCGGTACATTCAGACTTGACGGTATCGCTCCCGCTCCCCGTGGTATCCCCCAGATCGAAGTAACCTTCGATATAGATGCCAACGGTATCGTAAACGTATCCGCTAAGGATCTCGGCACAGGTAAGGAACAGCACATCAGCATCACCGCTTCAACAAATATGAGCAAGGACGATATTGATAAGGCTGTCAAGGAAGCTGAAGCATTCGCCGCTGAGGATAAGAAGAAGAAGGAAGAGGTTGAGGCTCGTAACGCCGCAGATCAGATGGTTTACCAGACTGAAAAGTCGATGAACGAATTCGGCGACAAGGTTACACAGGCTGATAAGGATTCCGTAAATCCCAAGCTCGTAAGGAAGCTCTCAAGGGTACAGACGTTGAGGCTATCAAGAAGGCTCAGGAAGAGCTTCAGACAGCATTCTACGCAGTAGCCGAGAGAATCTACAAGGAACAGGGCGCTGCAGCACAGCAGGCTGAGGCTGCTCAGACAGATGTTCAGGGCGAAGGTACAAATGCCGCAGGCGGTTCGGATGATAATGTGGTTGACGCTGATTACACAGATGCCAACTAATCAATAACATTGCGTATGAGCCGGGAACTCTCGGCTCATATTGCTGATTTTGCAATACTTTATAAAACGGCAGATAATTCTGTCGGGAAGGTTAGACCATTATGGCAGAAAAAAGAGATTATTACGAAGTGCTCGGTTTGCAGAAAGGTGCGACCGACGATGAAATAAAAAAAGCCTACCGTAAGCTCGCCAAGCAGTATCACCCCGACCTTAACCCCGATAATCCTGAGGCTGAAGCCAAGTTCAAGGAGATAAACGAGGCAAACGACGTTCTCTCCGACCCGCAGAAACGTGCAAAGTATGACCAGTTCGGCCACGCAGGTGTAGATCCGTCATACGGCGGCGGATTTGGCGGCGGATTCGGCGGATTTTCCGGCGGATTCTCGTCAGCGGACGGCATAGACCTCGGCGATATTTTCGACTCTATATTCGGCGGTGGCGGCGGACAGCGCTCCAATCCCAATGCCCCAAGACAAGGCTCGGATATAGCCATAAGCCTTGACATCAGCTTTATGGAAGCGTGCAAGGGTCTGTCGCACGAGGTTGAGATAAACCGTGCCGAAACCTGTGATAGCTGTCACGGCTCCGGTGCAAAGGCAGGCACAACTCCCAAGACCTGCCCCGATTGTCACGGAAGCGGTCAGGTAAGAGTACAGCAGAGAAGTATGTTCGGTATGATGTCCTCCACACGTCCGTGCTCACGTTGCGGCGGTAAGGGCAAGATAATAGAAACTCCCTGTCCCACCTGTAACGGTCAGGGCAGAGTACAGTGCCGTAAGAAAGTCGTTATTAATGTACCCGCAGGTATAGATAACGGTCAGACGCTCTGCGTAAGAGGCGAGGGTAACTGCGGTACAAACGGCGGCCCCAAGGGCGACCTTAATGTACGCATTACGGTACGCAAAGACCCGATATTCGAACGTAAGGGCTTCGATGTATGGTGCGAGATACCGATAACATATTCACAGGCGGTTCTCGGTGACGAACTTACAGTGCCTACAATAGACGGCAACGTTAAGTACAGCATACCCGAGGGTACACAGCCGGGTACTGTTTTCAGGCTGAGAGGCAAGGGTATAAAGAAGCTCCAGCGTGAAGGCAGGGGCGACCAGATGGTAAGGGTAGTTATCGAAGTACCCAAGAAGCTGAACAAGAAGCAGAAGGACGCATTGCTGAGTTTTGAAAAGGAGCTTACTCCGTCAAACTATGAAAAGCGTACCAGCTTCTTTGATAAGATAAAGAAGTTCGGCGACGATCTTAAAAAGAATTTCCAGTAATTAATATAAGCTGTCATGCGGTAAGACGTGTGACAGCTTTTTCTTTTGCCCGCAAGACAAAAAAATCTCCGTTGCTTGTCATTTTCTTCCGGACACGGACATATAATTCTTCAGATGAAAAAGCGAGGAGGATTTATTATGTTCGTTATGACTATGACCAAGCGTAAACTTATCCGTGCGGTCATGTTTGTGTTAGTGCTGATTACCGGCATCGCTATAGGTGTATTCGCCATACTCTCGTCTATAGATACCGGTGCGGAAAACGTAAAGCTGCCGATATATAACGTAAAACGCACCGACAACAAAATCAGCATTACGTTTGACTGTGCGTGGGGAAACAGCAACACCGACAAGCTGATCTCGATACTTTCCGAAGCCGATGCGAAGGCTACATTCTTTGTAACGGGAGAATTTGCGGATAAGTATGCAGACGATATAAAGAAGCTCAGCGATGCAGGCCACGAGATAGCAAACCACAGCGACAAGCATCCGCATATCAAGGGTATGAACGTAAACGACCTCATAGCCGATACGAAGGAATGCTCACGCAAGATAAAGATGATAACGGGCAATGCTCCTACGCTTTATCGTGCGCCCTACGGAGAATATGACGACAAGACGGTAACCACGCTTTTCGGAATGGGAATGAGCGTTATCCAGTGGAACAAGGACAGCATAGACTGGGATAAGCCGACTCCCGAAACAATAATCGAGCGTACAACAAAGAATATTTCGGGCGGCTCGATACTGCTTTTCCATAACGACCTTGAAAACACGACTCAGGCACTGCCGACCGTGCTTAAAAGTCTAAAGGAACAAGGCTTTGAGCTTTGCACCGTGAGCGAACTTTTGCTTGAGGGAGATTATACTATCGACTCAAACGGAACTATGATGCCGAAAAGCAAGGCAACGGTAAATCAGATAATTTACAGCGATAATCATGATGCGAATCTAGCTTTTGAAGCGCTTGCCGAAAAGCTGAGCATAAGCGATATAAACGCTTTGCAGAGCAAGGACGTTTCGATGGATACCGCCCGTAAATTAGCGTCATATCTTACGCAAGAGCAGATAGCGGCACTGAAGGCACTGCCCGAAGAAAGCCTTTACAACGGCTTTATAAAGCTGAAAGAGGCTGTATATGCCCGTGAAAACGCCCTTCCTGGAAGCTCGACCGAGCCGATAATCAAAGACTGATAAATAATATTTCACCGCACGGTAAAAACGCTGTGCGGTATTATTTTTGCGCCGCAGTTGACCGACAGTTAAAAATCGTGTAATATAATATAAGAAAATTATATCGGAGGAATTTTAATATGAAAGCCTTACTGATAGTGAATCCCGTTTCGGGAAAAAGAAGAATAATAGGTGAGCTTGTAGAGATAATCAGCCGTCTTGAAAAGGGCGGATATGTAACTACCGTACACGTTACCGAAAGACGAGGCGACGCTACCGAAACCGCAAGGATACACGGCGGCGAATATGATGTGATTGTCTGCTGCGGCGGCGACGGAACGCTCAGCGAAACAGCAAACGGTATGATAAAAGGCGGCCACAAGACAAAAATCGGGTACATTCCGTCCGGCACAACAAATGATTTTGCATACGGCATAGGACTTTCGTCAGATATTATGACAGCGGCTGACGATATTGTAAGTGGTACGCCCAAAGCGTTTGATGCAGGAAGATTCAACGAGCGTGAATTTATGTATATAGCCTCTTTCGGCGCATTTACTCAAAGCTCTTACGGCACACCGCAGAATCTCAAAAACGCATTCGGTCATTTTGCGTACATCTTAAGCGGAATAAAGGAGCTTGCCGAGATAAAGCCGTATCATATGAGCGTATATGATTCGGACGGAATACTGCACGAGGGCGATTATATATTCGGTGCGGCTTGCAATGCAACATCTGTCGGCGGAATAATCAAGCTTGATGAGAATCTTGTAGATCTGAGTGACGGAGTTTTTGAAGTGATGCTTGTACGTTGCCCGAAAACACCTGTCCAGATAAGCCTTATGGCAAAGGCTCTTCTCAGCGGAAATTACGATAATGAATTTCTTGATTTCTTCCATACGAAACAGCTTGACATCCACAGTTATGAGGCTCTGCCGTGGTCGCTTGACGGAGAAGAAGCAGACGGAGGAAAAGATACTCATATCGAGGTATTGCACGAGTCGGTGAATATTATTCTTCCTGAGAAAAGAGGATAGGCAACGGTATGATAGAGTATATTCACGAGCCTACAGACTTACAGTGCGGTCAGGCTGTGCTTGCTATGGTACTCGGAAAGACGGTTGACGAGATAGTGACATTTCTTCAAAATGACCGTGAAACCACCCTTGCTGAGATGAAAAGAACGTTCAGAGAACACGGCGTTCATATATCGGATGAACGTATAGCGGTACAGAAAAAGGAACAGCTGCCTCCCCTTTGCCTGCTCAGCCTTGAAACACCACGTTGCTGGCACTGGTCGCTGTACGCAGACGGCACATTCTACGACCCCGAACATGGGGTTATGAGTGATTTTCCCGGTGCAAACAGAAAATATTATTGGAAACTGGAAAAGCAGTCCGTTTTATAGGACACAACCTCTGTTATAATATAAACATAACGAGGGAGCGAAAAGCTCCGGACAATAATCACATTCTTTCGTTTTGCGGTCATCGGCTACGGTGACTGCAAATCAAAAACTATCATCAGTCCGTTTTATCGGACAGCGAAGATGTTAAAATATAATCATAACAAAGGAGTATTCGCTCCGAATTGTTACCTACCTTGTCTTTCTGCAACGGCAGTGACGCTGTTACCACCGTTGCCTCGACAATGAACATTCCTTACGGAATGTTGAAATAAAACCGATATTTTTCCTCTTCCTCCCTTCCGTGTTTGGCTGTTTTGGCTATCGCCGTTGTTGCAGGATTGCCCGGAGTTTTCGTATCGGTTATTCCGGGCAGATCTGCAATACGAAAATTACTTATCAAGTCCGTTTTATCGGACAGCGAAGATGTTAAAATATAATCATAACGAAGGAGCATTCGCTCCGGTATACATTGTTTACCTTCCTTTTCAAACGGCGGTCTGCAAAATACAGACTGCCAACCGAAATTTACAGTCCGCTGCGGCGGATATGAACGTTAAAGGCTGATGGCCTGACAACCCATCGTGAAAGGTCTTTATCTGTTCACTGTTTACATAGTTCTGTGCTGTTTTTCATCATTTTTCGGCACAGATGTTTTCTCCTTTTTAACTTCCCGTATCATACTTTACCGATACGGGAAACGGAAGATACGATGCCTGTTAAATTATTCGGGCAAGCGTTTTCAATAAATCCCTTTCAGTGTTTTTGTTACCATCCATTTTATGTATTTGGCAAACAGGCTTACCCTTACCGGTAAGCCTGCTTGCTCAGTCTGTCGGTAAGTCTATTATTGTTAAAGTGTACAGTGAAATATATCGCCAACACCGCCGAAAACAGTTTCCGTATCGACAAGGTATTAATATTTTCGTGAGTGTATCGGTGCAACTGCTCTAA
>ERZ779647.246-NODE-246-length-11509-cov-2.0468_pt1 | contig 11509 bp, 8 predicted proteins | sample MGYA00511479_ERZ779647 | MGnify/ENA primary metagenome ERZ779647 (study PRJEB29588, sample SAMEA2162259) | human gut metagenome | biome: human gut; feature: human-associated habitat; material: faeces | place: Denmark | collected 2008/2010 ...
TGCCCCACCAGTCTCCACGATGAAAATTTCCTTCATATCAGGGGAATAGCGAAGACGGATGCGCTGGCGTGCAAACCGGTAATCCACTTCGTATTCAATCTGGTCGATGACGATGACACTGTCAGCAGAGACGCGACGCTCGATTTCCAGAAGAAAGTCTTTGGCGATGTCGTCATCGGAAAGGCGGCGGATCTGTTTCGGTTCTTTAAAGAACCTGTCCTGCGGCGACATTCCATGAAGGGAGGAATGAGGGGACTGGTTATACTGCTGTACAAATGCAAACAGGCTGCCACGCAGCTGATCAAGGGAATGAAAATCCCGCATATCAAGAGAAGCCATCCACTGGTCTTTCATGGTACGGAACCAGCGTTCAATCTTGGCTTTGCCGGTAGGGGTGTAAGGCTGGCAGTAGCTGAGTGTGGAGCCAATCCTTGCGGCGAGCAGTTCCATCTGTTTGTTTTTATAAGACTTGCCGTTATCGAAGTTGAATACCTTCGGGCGCCCGTACTTGGCAACCGCTGATTTCATAACGGATAAAAGATTGATGAAGTTATCATTATAAAAGACATCAATCCCGGTGATGAACCTGCTGGCATCATCAATGAGTGCGATGATATAAACACGGTGCTTTTTGCCGCTCTCATCGGTAAGGCGGGGACCGACACTGCTGTCTCCACACCAGACCTCATTGATATGCGGACGTTCATAACGCCTCATATCCTTGTTCGGAGTCTGCCTAAGTTCGTTCTGCAACTGATTTACAAAGCGGCAGACGGTAGATTCTGACACCTGTCCGTGAATCACGGAACCATCTGATTTCAGCTGTCTGTAGATGACTGCTGCGGACATGCGGGGATAGTTGGACTTGAAGTAGCGGATTCTTTCCTGAAGTTCATCATCCAGCTTCCTGCTCATACCTGCATCGGAACGACCTTTCGGAATGAGACCATCAAATCCGTGCTTCTGGTAGTTCAGATACCATTTTTCGATGGTAGCGGGGGCATAATTGTGAAGTTTTCCATCAGGTCCGAGAATTCCTTTTGCAGAGATTTCCGTGTAAAAAGCAGACTTGCTGGGATAGTTTTCATCAAGACCTGCGATAAGCGGAGCAATCGTTCTGTACCGCATCAGAGCGATTTCCTGTTGTTTTTCCTGTTTCATAGTGTTAAACCTCCTTTTTCACAAGGATACTGGAAAGTATGAAGGCTGTCGTGTAAGGTTATGTGGGTGGAACAAAAAGTATGTTCCTGGTGGTTTTAATCTGCATGAACTGCCTGGAAAAGTGTGAGAAACATCCGGAAACCAGCCTGGACAAATCTGTCAAACAGAGGGATACCGCCCGTAACCGTTCGCACCAGTGGAGACGGTAGTTCCTGAGAATGGATTTCAGGTTGTTTTCATCAACGCAGACCCGTCCGTCCAATAGAGAGGCAAAGCCAGTCTGATGCTCAGCGGCAATAATCGTGTTGACGTATAGCTGGAGAGGAATCTGGAAATAGGGAACCATGGAGGAAAGAAGGAGAGCATGTGTATGACCACACTCTTTACAGTATATCCGGATCACAGAGAGCGTAATTAGCGTATCAGCGAGCTGGATGCTGCGTTTGTAAACGCCATGATGGATCAGGCACCCTGAATGTCCGCAAGTGCATGGAATAAGTGCCAGATCAAGAGAATTTATCGTATTATTATAAAAATCCTGAGAAATATGGTTGTAGTTTTCTGTTTCAACTGTTATCATAATCGTGTGCATAGTGAGGCGTAGCCAGTACTATGTGTTGGTTGAAAGCAGAAGTCAAACTTTGGTCGGGGAGATTTCTGCTTTTTTATTTTCGAGCTACAAGGAAATATGATAACACAAGAAGTCTCAGGATAAAACAATCTGATGGAAAATACGTCAGATTTGGTTATGCTGAGACTTCTTTCAATTTGCTTGAAAAACAGAGAATGAGTTTGCTAGAGAGTGCTTGATAATAATATTGGAACCGCTGCTGAGAGAACTGTGTGAGATGGTGGAAGGCCAGCAGGAGTCTGAAGCGGTAGAAGAACTGAATAAAGAGATAAACGATTTGAACGAGCAGAGGCTGATCCTGAGTCAGGTAATGAGGAAAGGATATATGGACTCTGCTCTTTTTTACGAAAAAAACAATGATATTGGTCTCAGGCTGCTGGACTGTAAACGAAGAAAGGCATTACTTCACAGCAAACGGCCGGGGATAAAAGAGATTGCAAGCACAGAACGGCTTATCCGGCTGCTTCAGGACGAAGGGGGGGCTGCTGGAAGAGTTCCGGGATGATTTGTTCAATCTGATGGTAAAGGAAATCCATATCACAAAGGAGCGAGAGATTGTTTTTTACATACAGAATGGACTGACCTTTATAGAAAAGGAAGGAGGAAAAGCGGATGCAGTGGCATACTCCAATCGGATATGAGATTTCAGACGGGAAGATCGTGATAAACGAAGAACACAGCAAAACAGTGAAATGGATTTTTCAGGAATATGACAGCGGGATATCTACCGGCAGGATTGCGCAGGTGTTGATTGACAGAAAGATACCGAATTCCCATGACAGGGTAGCCTGGACCCATGTGGCAGTTGGAAAAATCCTGGAAAATCATAATTACCTGGGGACAAAGTATTATCCGCAGATCATTGAACAGGATTTGTTTGAACGGATCCAGAAACGGAGAGCGCATAGGAAGGTGCAGTATGGTCATGGCAAATATAGAAAACTGCAGCCGGAAAAGCTGCTTTTCAGTGGAGTGCTGGTGTGCGGCACATGCGGTGCGGACTATCATCATTACATGCCGCCGAAAGAGAAGAAGGTGGAACCTAAGTGGAAATGCAAAAATTATATCCAACAAAACCCGGCTGTTCTGCGCCGGAGGATTCATCACAGACGAGCAGGTAAAACAGGTATGTGTGGATGCAATCAATCAGATTATGAAAAAGCCCAAGCTGATCAAAGTAGCTCCGAAAGAAAAGAAGGTGAGTGCCGATTATCGGAGACTGGAGCGTCAGGTGAAGCAGGTAAAAGCGGAGGGCGCGGATAACTTGATGGAGCTTCTGCTTGAAAGAGCAGCAGAGCGTTACCAGACGCTGGAAATTCAGGATGAGGAGCTGCAGACGGAAAAGATGAAAGAGGCACTGAAGGGCATATCTGAAAGAATTCGATGAGGAACTGTACCGGGAACTGATTCAGCAGATTGTGGTATATAAAGATAATTCAACAAAAGTGTTTTTCTCCAATGGAAGCAGTGTTACAGTTTATTATGGTCCCACAGCGGATCGGAAAGGAGAGAAAAATGGCGATGACAGCTAAGAAAATAGCCATTATACCGGCGAAGCAGGATATGACCGTGCAACTCCGTTGGTGGAAAAGCGCCTGCGTATCGCGGCATACTGCAGGGTCAGTACAGACCTTGATGAACAGGATGGCAGCTATGAAGCACAGGTAGAGCATTATTCGGAAAAGATCAAACGGACGGACAGCTGGACTCTGGCAGGTATTTATGCCGATGACGGGAAAAGCGGCACGAATACGAAGAAACGGTCGGATTTCAATGCGATGATAAAGGATGCGCTGGATGGAAAAATCGACATCATCATCACAAAGTCAGTCAGCCGGTTTGCAAGAAACACCGTAGACTCCCTGATGACGATCCGGAAGCTGAAAGAGAAAAATATCGCGGTAATCTTTGAAAAAGAAAATATCAATACGCTGGACGGCACCGGAGAAATCCTGATTACAATCCTGAGCAGTCTGGCCCAGGAAGAGAGCCGTAACATCAGTGAGAACGTAAAATGGGGGATTGTACGGCGCTTTGAAAAGGGCAAGGTCATGGTCAACCATAATAAATTTATGGGCTACACAAAGAACTCGGAAGGCGAGCTGGTCATTGTCCCGGAAGAAGTGGAAGTAGTAAAACTGGTATTCCGGCTTTACCTTGAGGGCTTATCTGCTGAGAAGATTGCAAGATATCTGGGAGCACAGGGAATCAAAACAGCAACAGGACTGGATAAATGGGAAGAAACGGTGGTCCGCCGGATGCTGTCCAATGAAAAGTATATGGGAGATGCCCTGCTGCAGAAAACATATACAGTAGACTTCCTGACAAAACGGAAGGTGATGAATAATGGAATTGTCCCTCAGTATTATGTCGAGGATGACCATGAAGCGATTATCTCCAAGGAGCTTTTTTATCAGGTGCAGGAAGAAATAGCACGCCGTGCATCTATGTGGAAGCCCGCAGTATCCAGAAAGAAAAACCAGCAAAGCAAATATTCATCCATGTATGCACTAACGGGAATTGTCATCTGTGGGGAATGCGACCGGGATTACCGTCGTGTCACCTGGTCGAGAAATGAGAAGAAGAAAATCGTCTGGCGCTGCACCAACCGATTGGAGAATGGCACGAAAAAATGCAAGGATTTCCCCACACTGGAAGAGGAGGCATTACATAATGCCATCATGGAGGCCATGCAGAAAATTACAGGCGATAATGGAGATTTTGTAGATGCTTTCCGGCAGAATGTCATCCGGGTAATCGGCAGCTATAAAAAAGGACCGGACGAGTATGATGAGAAAATCAAAAAGAAACAGGATGAAATGGTTGCCCTTGTTATGGAAAATGCCAAACAGGGGGCATACACAGATGAATTCGATGAACGGTATCGAAAGATTTCAGATGAAATCAATGAGCTGAAGGAAGCACAGAAAAAGGAGAACGTGTCGCGACGGCTTGCGGAAAATTATGAACAGCGGGTCAATGAGATGGACCGGTTCCTGAACCATACCTCCTGCCAGCTTGTGGAATATGACGATGGTCTTGTACGGATGCTGATCAGCCAAATAAAGGTGATTTCAAAGGAGCGGCTGATGATACAGTTTAAATCGGGTATCGTGATGGAGCAGGAAATCAGAGAAATGTAAGAGGGGACGGAGATGACAACTGAATAAAGATAAGTTAATAAGTTATTCCTGCCGACTTGTGACAAGAATAAAGTGCCTGGAGTGGCTGCCGGGCATTTTATTGTTGGCGTAAGCGAATAAAGAAAATAGATTACAGTTTTAGGATTTAATAGAATTAAAATTAAACATATCGAAAAAACGTGCAAAATCGAGGCTTTATGGATAGAAAAGTGAGCTGAAATATGGTAGAATATCACAATAGTTGTTGATTGTAATATTTTTCTGTAGGGGAAAATAATGGTATTGATACACGAAACGATAGCATCTTACATGAGATGTTTTACGGTGTAGATGGGGAATGCGCAGATGAACAGAGAATATAGAAGAAAATATTTATTTGATTTTGCCAAAGAGAAAATAACTTATAAAAATAAGTTTTATAAAATAGTCTTCTTCTCAGAGGAAGACGATATATCAAGAATTTTGCGAACGGTTGATAACAACATATCTATGAAGAAACGTATGGATAAGATATTATTTCCGCAGAGCATTCAAGATATGTGTAGTAAAAAATTAGTATTAAATTCTGATATTCAAATTGACTTTTTAAGAAAGTATTATATGTCAATTTTTAATAAATATATTTATAAAATCGAAAAATATGTGGAGTTAAAGACTGAATTTGAAAAGCACCTTTTTTTGCAGGAATATGAGTTGGCATTAAATGTTTTAACAGAAATAGAAGCAGAAGTAGGACTGTCGGTATGGAGTATATCAAAAAAGATGCTTCTGTACGAAAAAATCTATGGATTAGAGAAAAATAAAAAGTACTTGGATGAAATTCAAACTCAGGCTAGTGATAATATTATGTTAAATACATTGTTTGAACTAGAAAGTTATTTCGCAGAAGAAAACACCAGCTATACATCCTTTAAGAAAAAAATAGATAGTTATAACGAAGACCTTCAGGATAATGAGATTATTCGAAAATATATTAACTTTAAATTCAATGTGGAAAGGGAATTTGATATTGAAGAAATTGAAATTGCCCTTATGTTTGATTCGCAATTTTCCATCATAGATATGTATGAATCATTTGTCATATCGGATCAGATGAGATTTGTAGAAGGTGAAGTAGATAATTATGAATTGAAGTTAGATGATTTTAGATTGGCGAATCTTTCTTTGATAACAAAGCCTAAACCAATTACGGGAGAACAACTGGAATATTATTCTTTGTTAGAGACATATACTAGTGGCAATTATAAAAATTATATAGAAGAGTGTAATAAATATCTGGAAAGAAGACCGCAGGATTTTCAGTGTATAATTTTATTGGTAAAATCATATATTTTCCTTAATGAAGAACCACATTTTGATGATGGGGTGTATCGCTGGTTGTATAATGCATATATGGTTAATGAATATGAAGCAGATGCAATACAAAAATTGTTTTCATATATAAAAGTTGTTAGAGGGACAAGCTGGGAATATAAAGTAATTGGGTTTATAGCAAGAAAAACATCTATGCAAAGTAGAAAAAGATTGAGTTTTATGTCGGCAATTAATGATATGTGTATTTCTCCTAATTTGATGAGTTTTAATTGTATATCAAATAGGGAAGCATTTTTGGAAATTTTTAAAAATGTGTGTCCGATAACCTATCAACTGTTTTTGTTTAAATATGGAATGGGAGAACTTTCAGATCAATTATCAGATAAGAATAGAAAATTACTTTTTGAAACGGATAGATATATACAGCAGGGGGATAATGTAAATGCGATAAAAACTCTTGATAAAATCAACAAGGATAATAATTACTTTTTAGAAAGAATCTTACGTCGACAAATAACTATTTTTGAAAATAGTGAAGATTATTTATCAGAGGTAAGATGTATTACAAATGCGATATTAAAAAATCATAATCTACAAAGAAGAATCGACATTCAAAGATCAAGTGATAATATTAGGCATCATTTAACTAAGGAAATTAAGAAAAATCTTAATTATGTGGTGTTTGTTTATTTAAGTATGCCTAGTGATTATAAGAAGCAAAGAATAGCGTATTCAAATTATATGGATTATAATAATTTTAAATCTATAAAAGATGTAATTGAACGAGAAGAAAAAGGGCCTGCGTTGGTTACATTTTTAGATAGGGTATGTATACAGCATCTTATAAAAAGAGATATTATTTTGAATCCGGAAGGAAACAGAGTAGAGGAAATCAGAATAGAAATACTTCAAAATTTAATTGTGTTAGACTCAGAGAATAAGAAGAAATATTATGCTGAGATTACTGCAATTACTAAGCAACGTAGTATTAAAGATCGAATTAAGCAGATTAATCAAAGTAGAGTTTTTGTAGATACGGAAAACATTAAAAAGGAGAATGAATTAGCATTAAGAGAAGATTTCAATAGATATTTATCTGTCAAGAACTTGGATGAAGAGTTAATGACATATGATATATATAGCACTGAATACATAAGCGATTTGAAAAAAATTGTCGATGATATTAATGATAAAATACGAAATAATGCTACATATTCTCAGAAAATGGTAATACTAAAAGGGATAATTACAACAATAACAGAAGAATTTTTATTTAATGAAAAATATGGATTAAATACCTTTCTGAGTTCTAGAATAAGGCATGGTTATTGTAAAAACCAATTAACGACAATTTTTCAAGAGTATAATTTGCTTTCCAAAAAAGAAAAAAATGATAGTAGTGAATATCTAATAAATGAATATTGGGATCATATTTTACCGGAAAATTCAAAGGGAAGCCGAAAAGTTAAAAAATGTTTGTCATTATTTACGGCCGATATTGAGAAAAAGGTAGATGAAATAAAAAAAGAATGGTTGAGTATAAGATATAAAGAAGAAAACAATGCCTTATTGGATTTTACTATGTGTGTCAATCAACTTCTTCTAATTGATATGGATAACATAATTGATTTTAATACTTTTTACGATCAGGTTATTGATCTTTTATGGCAGTATACGCTTAACTATTTTGTTGTTTTGAAAAAGAAAATACAGGAAGATCTTTTGAACTATTTCCAAGCAGAGTTAAATGCATTAGCATGCAGTGTTGGAAACATAAAGAATGAGGATGTAAGGGATGCTGTAAAATCGATTTCGAGTAGCATAAATTTATGCAAATCTCAAATTGGTGGAAAGACAATAGAGTTCGCAAATGTATTTGAAAAAAAAGATGTAACTTATTTGGATTTCACGATGGACGATTTAGTAGATACTTGTTTGGAAATTATTTCTCAGCTTAATGGTGGTATGGCAGAAATAAATTTGAAGAAAAATATTAGTGATACTAATCTATACAAAGGTGAAAATTTCCCTTATTTCGTAGATGCTGTGAATATTATGATAAACAATGCATTAGAGCATTCGGGAATATCAGATTATTCGAAGTTAGAAATTGATATTGATGTAAATAAAGTGTGTGATGAAGCTGTATTAGAGGAATTAAAAGATGAATTCGAAAAAAAGAGAATTAAAGTAGATGATCTCGGATTCTTAGAATTATCTATTTCCAATACACTTAGCGAGGATATAGATATAAATGTATTAAGGGATAAGGTAGGGGTGATTTTTGCAAATACAAAAAATACAGAAACTGTAAAAAAATATTCACAGAGTGAGGGCGGAACCGGACTTTATAAGTTGTATAAAACGTTTCAGTATAATATTGATGCTGCATACGCAATATGGTACCAAATTGAAGAAAATTTATTTGGCATTTCTGTCTTCATTGGAATTACCAATATCATGGCATAGAAAGGAGAGAGATGAAAGTTTTATTTGTTGAAGATGAAAATGTTAAGCAAAGCAATATAGTAACTTATTTAAAAGATGAGTTAGGTGTTGAAAATATTAGTGTTGTAAATTCTTTGATGGGAGGTATGCTAGCATTAAGAAATGGCAAGTTTGATATAGTTTTATTAGATATGAGTTTGCCACTTTATGATATAAATGGGGAAGATGAAGAACTAAATGAGTTTGAGGCATTTGGCGGTATTGAAATTTTAGATGAAATAGATAGGAAAGAACTGTCTGTAAAAGTATTGGTTATCACAGCTTTTGATGTGATTGAGGATGACACAAAAAAAATAAATCTTGAGCAACTTGATGACCAAATGAAAGAGAATTATTCAAATTATTATCTGGGCTGTATTCATTATGATGAATCATCATTAGAGTGGAAAACAGAACTGGAAAATTATTTGAAGAATATTTGAGGTACGATGAAATGAAGATACTATTAGTAGATGATGAAAGTAAGAAGTTGAAAAGACTACATTCAGTTATCAATACAATTGACGAGTTGGTTTCAGATTCAATAGAACATGTATTGGATTTGAAGTCAGCTAAAGATCAAATGAAAAGTATAAGATATGATTTGGTTGTGTTGGATTTGAAAATAGCTGAATGCATAGGGGAGGAAGATGACTCGGAAATCGCTGGGTTGGAATTTATTGATGAAATCTTAGAGACAGATTCGATATTGATACCTAAGGAAATAATTATTTTGACAGAGCATGATGCATTACAAGAAAAATGTAAGGAATTAGGAAAGAATCTAGAATTTCTGGTACTAAAATATGATGAACAGTCTGTAGAATGGGAAAATGTAATAAAAAATAAAATTCGATATGCTCTTAAATATGAGAAATCAATTGAGCGTTTTTCAGATGTTAAAAAAAGTGATGTTGCAATTATATGTGCGGTCAATAACGAAATGGAAGCTTTAAAATATGCATTCAAAGAGCATGATTTCCAACGAGTAAATTTTGATAGCGATACAACAGATTATTATCTTGCAAATATAGTGGCAAATGGTAAAAATATAAAAGTGGTATATGCACAACAAAGAGAAATGGGAATGGCTGCAGCTTCAACATTATCACTAAATATAATACATCATTTTCATCCAAAGTATTTAATTATGGTTGGAATTGCGGCTGGTATAGGCTCAGGGAAAAATCTGGGGGATATAATAGTAGCTACTGAAGTTTGGAATTATTCAAATGGTAAATACATAACAGGGGAGAATGGGGAAGCTATTTTCTCACCAGATCCTAAGCATATTTTACTGGATTCAGGAATGGAGAGTATTTTAAGAAGAGATTACGCACAACAATTGTTTGGAATAAAGAGGGAGTTTAAAGGCCAAACAATTAGTCATGATTTGAATTTGGTGTTAGGGCCGTTAGCTTGTGGTGCGGCGGTGGTTGGTAATTCAAAAATTGTAGATGATATGATAATGCAGCATTCAAGAAAAACAGTGGGCTTAGATATGGAATCATATGGTGTATTTTATGCTGCAAATTATGGTATTGATAATAGCGTAATACCTATTTGCCTGAAATCAATAAGCGATTTTGCGGATGAAAAAAAAGGTGATGATTTTCAGAAATATGCTTCTTATACAAGTTGTGAGTTTGCAAAATATCTTGTTTTAAATATTTTGGAGTATGATTGAGAAGTAAAGATATCGAGAACATATATTTTCGAAAATTCGTGAGTTTATATTGTTATATTGACAGAAGACGTATGTGCTGTAATTATATTGATTCAAGCGTGGAGGAAAGCATGTTAGCAGATGAAATCAAAGCGGGGGAATCATCCAATATAGAATTTAAGGTAGAGGTACCTAAAAAGAGCGAAAAGTATATAAAAAGTGTTGTAGCTTTTGCTAATACAGCAGGTGGAAAGATTATTATTGGTGTTGATGATAAAAGTCATGAGATTGTGGGTGTTGATCCTAATGAGGTGTTTAAAATAATTGATGGAATAACAAATACAATTTCAGATATGTGTTACCCGCAAATTTTTCCTAATATTGGAGTTGATACGATTGAGGGGAAATGTGTTATTGTGGTAGAAATTTATCCGGGTGCAAATAGACCTTATTACATCAAAACACTTGGAAAAGAGTCAGGGACATTTATCAGAGTATCAGGAACATCAAGACCGGCAGATGACACAATAATTAAGGATTTGGATTTTCAGGGAACAAATCGTTCTTTTGACGAAATGGTCTGTGTTGAACAAAAGTATGATGCAGAACAGGCAGAAAAATTATGTGCTGCTATCAAAAAGTATATGGTAGATGCGGCAAAGACGAAAGCAGAAAAAGAAAAGGTTCGTGATGTAACAGTTCAAAATTTGATTAACTGGGGAGTAATCAAGAATTTGGAGGGAACGCTGGTTCCTACAAATGCTTTTGTAATGCTTACAAATAACCCGTTCCCATTTGTTAAAATACAGTGTGCATTATTCAAAGGTGTTGAAAGAGTTGTTTTTATTGATAAAAGAGATTTTGAAGGACCGCTTTATGAACAAATTGAAGAAGCTTACAAATTCGTTTTGAAACATATTAATCTGGGAGCAGAAATAAATGGATTGGTCAGAACGGATTCGTATGAATTGCCTACAGAAGCAATTAGGGAAGCAATCGTAAATGCTACGACACATCGAAATTTTTTGGACAGGGCATGTGTGCAGGTCGCAGGTAAACGCACCATATCAAGTACCTTGACAAATATATGTCGCTTTCGCGGCTGAC
>ERZ779647.253-NODE-253-length-11394-cov-2.05477_pt1 | contig 11394 bp, 8 predicted proteins | sample MGYA00511479_ERZ779647 | MGnify/ENA primary metagenome ERZ779647 (study PRJEB29588, sample SAMEA2162259) | human gut metagenome | biome: human gut; feature: human-associated habitat; material: faeces | place: Denmark | collected 2008/2010 ...
TACTTTGTGACGCCTGCGGCACAAATAGCAGTGCGAAAAATAAGCGATCACGCTTATTTTTTCACACTACTCCTCAATTTAAGCCAAACATCCTCTAAAACCGATAATACAAAAAGCTGCTCACACCGCTTAATGACACCACACACCAGATCATCAAAAATGCCGTCACGAACATCGTTTTCCCATTCGGTTCAAAGCTCTTTTCCCGCTCACCTGCGTTGCGTGCAAAAAAGACGAGCCAAAGCGCCACTGCCAAAAAAACAAAGCATAAGTACAGCTCGCTTCCCGGCAGACGATCCAGATGTAAAATCTTGATCACATACCAAAACTCTTCCAAATTGAACGCCTCTGTGATCTGAACCGCCGGAGCTGCAAAGCCACCGTCGATTAACCGTCCGACAAACTCACCTGCCTGTGACAGATTTGCAGAACGGAACAGCATCCATGTAAAGTTCAAAAACAGGAAGGTCAGAGCGACGCAAAGCACATGTTGGACTGCAGAAAGTACGTCGGATTTTTTCGTTCCACTTTGAGCATGCACATCCGCCGCACACTGCTGCCGTGGCTGCTTTCGCTGCCATGCCCGAGTAACCAGATACAGCGCACCATGCAGCGCTCCCCACAGGACAAAGTTCCAGCCTGCGCCGTGCCAGATTCCACTGACCAGAAATACAATAAATAAGTTCAAATACATCCGCGTTGTACCTTTCCGGTTGCCGCCCAGCGGAATGTATACATATTTTCTCAGGAAACGGTTCAACGTAATATGCCAGCGTTTCCAAAATTCAATGATGTTGGACGCCTTGTAGGGAGAATCGAAATTCACCGGCAGCTCCATGCCAAGCATATGAGCAATGCCCCGCCCCATATCGCAATAGCCGCTGAAATCGAAGTACAGCTGCAGCGTATAAAACAGCATCACCAGCCAGGCATCCGTGCCGGACAGCCCTGCCACATTTCCATAGCCTGCATCCACCGCCTTGCCGAAGGTATCCGCAAGCAGCACCTTTTTTGACAGCCCCAGCGCAAACAGATACAGTCCGCCGGAAAACTTTGCCCAATCCAGACGCTGCCGACCGATTTGCCGATACTGCGGCAGCATTTCCTGCGCATTAACAATCGGTCCGGACGACACATATGGGAAAAAGGAAACGAACAGGACATATTCCCTCAGGCTGCACGCCCCAACCTCTCCTTTATAAGCATCTGCCAGAAATCCAATCTGCTGAAAGGTAAAAAAACTGATGCCAAGGGGCAATGCAAGCTGCAGAATCGGATCCTCCAGCCCTTTCATCTGACTCCAGCCAGCCGATATTGCATTAAAATATTTAAAAAAGCAAAGTAATGCAAGATTTCCTGCAATTCCAATTCCTAACAAGAGTCTTTTCCGGGAGCTGTCACGTTCCATCCCATACTCTGCGCGCTCCATAGCACTCCCGGAAACACGCTCTGTAACACGCCCAATGCCACTCTCTATGGCGCGAAAAAAAGCATAATTCCATGCAATACTGCCCAGCAGCAGCAACAGATAATACGGACTCGCTGCTCCGTAAAACCACAGGGAAAAGGCAATCAGCCAGAGCTGCAAAAGCTTCTGGCGCTTTAGCCCCCAGAAGCCCAGCAGACACAGCGGAAAGAACAGCAGGATAAAAATATATGACTGAAATAACATACTCAGCTCTCCACTTCGATCACATGGTTTCGTTTTTCATAGCCTGCTGTGTTCAGCTTCCAGACACTGTTTCCAGCCTCATCCTCCGAACACTTTTCAAAGCCCAGCTCTCCGTAGAATTTCCGTACCATGTTGTTTTTCGCCGTCGGATAATAGTATCCGTAAATTTCTTCGATTCCTGCTTCCTGACACCGTTCAACAAGTTCATCCAGCATTGCAAGCTCCATATCCCGTTTCAGGACGCGGCAGCTCATCAGCCACAGGCGGATATGCGCTGCTTTCTCTTCCTTTTGGGCGATCACAACAGAAACAACGCCGTTATCCCCGAACTTATCCTCCAGCTTTCCATATAAGGTAATATAAGAATCATCCGCCGCCATTTGTTCAATCTGTGCCTGTGTCATACGCTGAGTCGTTAAATTGAACTGATTGCTCTTATTGGTCAGCTGTGCGATTCTTGCCATATAAACCGGTTCAAAGCTTCGGATCATGGCTTTCATATCCAGGGATTTCAAATACTCTGCATAGTCCGCAAAGGATGCCTGCGCCTTTTCGCGCTTCAAATTCGCCTGATACATCTCATTTCGCTTGCGGTCATCCTCCGAAAGCGACGTCACTTCAAAATAACCACCGCGATCCAGCACGCGGATATAATCCTCCGGTTTTCCGATCTCGGGCGCAGTCACGCCGGGTGCCTGCTGCCGCACAATCTCCCGCTCTGCCGGATTATCATCTGCAAACACAAGGCTGTCCGGCAAAATGTTCAACTGATGTGCAATTTCCAGAATATTCCGGCTCTTCGGCTCCCAGTTTGCCGCAATGATCAGGAAATCCTCCGGCTTCAACACCCCTGCCGGATGATTCAAGCCTGCAAGTGCATTTTCCTCTTCATTCTTGGACGCGACGTTCAACATCACGCCATAGTCTTTCAGTGACTTCACATAGGACTGAAATTCCGCATAAACCTGTCCCAGATTCGTTTCCTGTCCAATTTCCAGATTTTCCGGACCGTCATCCCCGACAATGCCTCCCCAAAGCGTATTGTCCAGATCCAGCACCAGCGATTTTTTATTTTTTCCGTAAAGCGACTTCATAATATTCGCAACGTTGTGTGCCATCCATGGAATCGCCTTCAGGCACAAACTATACTTGTACATGTGCCAGAAAAACGGCGCAGACCATTCATCCAGACCATATGCCGCAGACTGATAGCAGATATCATTGATCAGGAAATTTTGATGCTCTGCCGCATAATCTGCAAACATCTGGTTCATCCGGTTCACATACCAGGTTCTGCCATGAAAATCCGCACCATCCTGATTTCCCATCAAACGGTAATAGGGAAGTTCAAAGTTGTCCTGAATGATCGGACAATGCCAGGTATCCGCCAGCTTCTCCCACATCACCTGAAAATGTTCAAATTCCGATCTGAGCTTGTCTTCCACCTGTTCCCGGGAATCCTTTACCTCCGGCAGACTGCGCAGGTTCCGAAAGCTCGTATGAATATAAACCAGATCCGGTCCAAACGCGTTCAATTCTTCATTGCCGAACATCGCATCTTCCCAGTACATTCCATACTCCGATTCATAAAAGGTCGGTTCAATTCCCTGATTCAGCAAAAACAGCTCCAGAATCCGGATAATATCATGGGTCGTAGAGCCTCCCAGCACCGCGATCTTCTTCGGAATCCGCTGGGTGTTCTCTTCCAGCAGACGACGCTTCAAGCTTTTTGATTTTTTTAAAATATATTCACTGTCAAATGGATATTCCAGTTCGTGCAGCATAAGTGTGTTCCTTTCTGTGGTTCTGATATTCTTTATCATACTACAAATCCCTGCTTTTTAACAAGCAGGGATTGGTAACCGTCTAATTTTCAGGAATTTAACATGGTACTATTTATAAAATGTGGACTTGTCGTGCCATCTCTTAAGGTTTATTTTTTAGGCTATATTTACGGTTTGTGCGACTTGCTTACGACTTTATTATAAAGTCTTATGCATTTCTCGCCAAATCAATTACCAATATTATCTTTTTTCTTCTCCATTCTCTTTATCTATCTGACTCTTCATAATAACGAATTTTATTTTTTCCGTAATACTCCGCCGTTCCAAATCTCCAGGCCTCGATTTCATCTGTCGTAAACAGCTCCGGAGTTTTCGGCGGCTCCTGGATTAAAATCAGAACTTCGTCCGAATTTTTAATGGTCTCAATATTTTGTTCTATTGCATCTGCATATGCCCGCGCTTCACCGCTCCTGACTGCATTTACAATGGCTGCAGAGGTTATTTCTTTCGGCGCTGCCAGGGATACCAGTAAAAAGCATAGAACTGTCATTCCTGTACAAAAGCCATACCATTTTAAATGAGAATCGGCATTCCAGTACAGTTTTTGTTTTTTCTGAATCCATCCGATCCAGTAAAATTCAAGAACAACGGTCAAAATCAAAAACATATCATACATAATGTTTTCAATTCTTCCCGTTCCCCACTGTCCGAGTGCAAACAGCTGTGGTGCATACATTGCAGACAGGAAACAGTATCCTGCCAAAGTAATGACTCCCGGAAGCGGAAACCCAAATTCTGTTTTAGCGGCTATTGCCCATAAAACAGGAAGTGCCATTAAAATCAAAAATACCCAGGAAATCCCGGTCCAGTCTCCTGCGATATCCTGTATACGCAGTACAAAGGATTTTAAAATAGAACCAATTACACCATAGGACACGATCTCACCGGATTTTCCCTGCCTGATCCAGTTTCCGGGAGCCACTACATTGATACAAAATGCAACCAGCATCGCTCCTCCGGGAAGCGCCAGATACTTTAACAGATCCTTCCGTTTTATCCACAATAAAATCAAGATCACATATCCTGTAACCACATTTCCGATCAACGCCGTCACAAGATTTCCGCCGCCAACCATAACTGCCATCCATGCTGCCAACACACTATACAGCACTCTTTTTTCTTTTCCGACAATCGCATGTATCAGAAATGCCGTGAATAAAAGCAAAAAGCTAAATGCACCGGTATAATGAATTCCTCCGTTCCACCAGTAAAAAGCAGATACTTTGGCCGGTGCAAGCTGCAACGCCAAAATTGCCAGCAGGCATCCCAAAATCCCTGCCTCCTTTTTTCCGGCACCAAACAATGTATGGAAAAATTGATACGAAAAAATCAGCACAGCTATGCTCAATAATCCGGATAACAAAGCTGGTGTCAGATGATAATACTGTTCTCCCCAGATCCCTGGCTGAAGTGCCATGAGAAAAATAGAAGAAAATGTTCCCTGCCAGCTTCCAAAGGCATCTGCCACTGTTTTACATGCACCGCCAAGCGCACCTAAAACGCCTTTTCCATGCACCCATGCCAGATGACTGTTTGCACCATATTCAAAATCATCTCCCTGAGGATAAACATACTTTCCGGACCATGTAAGCATAAGCCAGGTTATAAAGAGCACTACGAGTAAAACTGAAAACAGCCATTTCCAGTCATCTTTCTTTTCCACTGTTTCTTTTTTCAACACATGCCCCAAAATCCAGCCGGTTCCATCCATCACAACTGCAATCCACCAAAGGCTTGTCAAAATCTGAAGAAAAACTCTGACAGAATTAACAGATTCCATATCTCCGATTCTGACCACAACCGCCAGATAACAAAGCAATACGGAAGCCGTTCCAAAGAATATCCGAAGCAGAGCCCCCTCATATAAACTTCGATCTGAAATTCTGACTGCTATCACGATAGCAACTAAAATTGCCGCTGCTGTCAGGAACAAATGAAATACACCGAACCATTTTTCTACATAATAGATAAAATAATAGGCAGATACAGCCGGCACTTTAAATGCAGAATAAGAAACAACCTGATCCTGTGCTCCCAATGCCAAAAACAGGAGCAGCGGAAGCAATATTGCTCCCGCTATCCACCACACTTTATTTCGTACCGTTCTCTTTTCCAGATTCATTTTTCGTTTTCTACTTTCCACTAACCTTATTCTTTCGTGTCTTTCCCCACAATCTGCAGTCGGAATTCAAAATCCCTTCTGTCCTTCACGCCAAGATTATGCAAGATAAGACCCGCAAACAGGGACTGTAATGCAGCTAATCCTGCAAATCCGCAGGCGATCAGTGTCGGGAACTTCGGCACCAGACCAGTCTCCACATACTCGATTCCAACCGGAATAAAGAACCCAACTGCAATCACAAACAGCAACAGTGCCAACAGCCCAAAAAATGCAAAGGGGCGATACTGACGGAACATCCGGAAAATCGTTTTCAGCACGCGGAAACCATCCGAATACGTATTTAACTTGGATTCGCTGCCCTCCGGACGGTCACGGTATGTGATCACAACATTATCCACCTGCATATTGTTATAAACCGCATGGATCGTCATCTCCGTTTCGATCTCAAAGCCACGGGACAGTACCGGGAATGTCTTGACAAAGCGGTAGGAAAATGCACGATATCCCGTCATAATATCCCGAATATCCGATTTGAACAGTGCATTGATCGACGCACGGACCAGACTGTTTCCCATATTATGGAAAGGACGTTTATTCTCTTCAAAATACGTGGAAGACAGTCTGTCACCCACTACCATGTCTGAGTTGCGCTCCAGCACCAGGTCCGCCATTTCTCGCGCATTTTCCATCGGATAGGTATCATCACCGTCTACCATAATATAACACAGTGCATCAACCTCCTGAAACATTCGGCGGATTACATTGCCTTTCCCCTGTTTATATTCCTGACGCACCACCGCACCGGCCTTTTCTGCCAGCTCTGCAGTGCGGTCGGTAGAATTGTTATTATATACATAAATAACAGCCTCCGGAAGCGCCGCTTTTGCGTCCCGGACAACCTTTTCAATCGTTTTTTCTTCGTTATAACAGGGAATCAGTACCGCTATTTTATCCATCAGCGTTCTCCTTTTTATTCATGACAATAGAATGCCCTCAAAACGTGCACTCTATCGTTTTCCTACTTTCTGTGCCAGATCCAATGCATAAACCGCCTGCTTTTCTACGCTCCGATCCGGAGAAACATGAAACACAATGGCATCTTCCTGACTGAATTCATCGGATATTTCTTCTCTTAATACCTGACCTGGATGAAACAGGATTTCAAGCATCCTGCCGTTATGCTCTGCCTTTTTTTCTATATCCGGTAAAAGCTGCCGGATTCGCTCTTCATCCATATGCCCGCTCATGATTAGTCCCCACAGATACATCGGCTTCATTCCTGCATTCCGGAACCGCTGCAATAATGCAGAACAATAGTTCAATAAAATATTCTTTACAAAATTGACCGGTCGATAGGTTTTGTATAAAGAAGTCTTTTTCAAAAATACAAAAAACGGCTCCTTTGCATCCCGGATATAAGACGCTTTCCAGCCCTGCTCTTCCAATACCTCAAACAGTGCCTCCGCTACAACAGGTATCATATGGGTATGCTGATGACTGTCTATACGAAGCTCCTGCAGGTTCAATTCTGAAAACACTCCCGCCACAGCTTTGATCTGAAGTTCAATTTCTTTTTTCAGTTGTTTTTTGAACCTGTTTCTGGATGGAAGATAAGAAACAAAGAACAGCTTCTCCCAGGAAATCTGAAAATGTCCTTTTTCATCCACCAGATCCGGTAAGTCCTTCGGATCTGACAGACAGCTGCCCTCCATCAGATTTACATGGACAGAAATTGCCGGCTGCCATGGAAATTCTTCCTGTGCCTCCCGATACAGCCTCACACATTCTTCAAAACAGCTCATATTTGCAAGCACACTGATACTGTTCAATTTTCCATCCTTTAAACATTCCAGAATATCTCTGCTTGCATGAACGGATTCCCCAAAATCATCCGCATGAATATCAATCCTTACGCTCATTTTTCTGCTCTTCCTCTGCGCTATCCTCTGCATCCCGCAGGATCATGGAATCCACGATATACCGCGGACGTCCTTTGCTTTCCATATAAATTTTCCCGATATATTCCCCAATAATTCCCTGGGATAAAAGTGTAATACCGCCAATCAGACAGGTCGAAGCCACCGTTGTCGTCCAGCCGGCAACAACCGCACCATTTGCCCAGTCCACGATACAGGAAATAAACAGTCCAATGCTGAACAAAAAGGTCAGAAAACCAAGGATTACGATCATCTGCAGCGGTCTGGTGCTCATGGAAGTGATTCCATCTACTGCCAGCGTCATCATCTTTTTCAATGTATATTTCGACTGTCCGGCTTCTCTTTCCTTTACATCGAAATAAACAATATCCGACTGGAAACCCATCGTCGGAATCAATCCCCGCAGAAACAGGTTTGTTTCATGAAATTCTGACAGCGCATCCAATGCCTTCTTTGACATCAGGCGATAATCCGCATGGTTCGTAATCGTCTGGCAGCCAAGCACATGCATCAGCTTGTAAAACAGTCCTGCTGTCGTCTTTTTGAAAAATCCGTCGGTATCACGGTCATTGCGCACGCCATAGACAATCTCACAACCATTCTGATAACATTCCAGGAACTGATCCAGTGCTTCAATATCCTGCTGCAAGTCTGCATCAATTGTCACAACCGCATCTGCCTTGCTTCTAGCAGCCATCATACCTGCCAGAATCGCACTCTGATGACCATAATTGCGGGAAAAGCTTAAGCCCGCATATTTGCTGTTCTGACGTGTCAGCTCATAAATGATCTGCCAGGTGCTGTCCTTACTTCCGTCGTTGATAAATAAAATCTTACTCTTATCCGAAATCGTCCCCGCCTGAATCAGCCGATCCAGCTTGTCCAAAAGAACCGCTGCCGACTTATGCAGAACCTCTTCCTCGTTGTAGCAGGGAACAACGAGATATAAAATGGTGTTTGTTCGTTTCATAGTCCTTCTATATCCTTTCAACTATCTCTGTCCATCATAGCGCATCTTTTCGTATTCGGCAACAACTGCAACAGGAACCCGTCCCTTCCTATGCATCTTGACTCCTCTTTTTGGGTTTATCTCATTTCTCTGAAATATCTTTGCAGTTAATTATTTTTACCTTTCACTTCTGGGAACTTCGATAATACTTTCTTTTCCAAAAAACTGTTTTACAACTGTGTTCGTCCATTCCTTCGGATCTTCCATCACTTCCATATGCATCAAAGGTCCCTGATCAGAGTTCATAGCAGGAAGCTCCACATTTTTCAATTCCGGATTTCTTAACAGAGAAAGTCTTTCTTCCATCTGTGCTTTATAATCATCCGCCTGACCAGAAACAATATAATCATAACATTGATAAGACGTACTGCTTTTTAATGTTCCCTTCTCCACCAGAATAAGAAACAATGCCAACATAAGCAATCCACCACAAACTGCCTTTTTTATTTTTCCCATTTTCTCGTCTTTGCAAAAATGATGGTTCATCCATCCTACAGTATAAATAACTGTTATAAAAACTGTCATCAAAAAAACTTGATAAATAGTATTTGGCACCCCACCAGATAATTCGACACCTGCATACACCCCGGGTGCATACATTGCACAATACATACAGAACATAGCCACTGCGACAATTACCGGATATGGAAAATCAAATGTCGGCCTGACCTTTTGAAATGCATTCACCAGCAACACTGCTATTACGACGAGGCACAATAAAATAAACGGTGTTTTAAACAAATACAGAAATATCTGCTTCGCACCATCAACAAAGCATTCCAAAATTGTCTTTACAATCAATAATCCATGTATTCCAAAATCCTCTCCGCCTCTGGATTTATTCCCGGGCGCCAGATAACTTACAATCAGCCCAGCCAGTTCTGCAGCGACAGGAATGCACAAGTAAAAAACATGCTTTTTTGTTTTCCATTCACACAAAATCAGATACGCAACTGCAATCAATACCAGCAACGGTGCGAGATAGCTTGCACCGCCCAATAATGCCATACAAATAAACGCTGCAATCCAATCTTTCTTTCGTTTTCGATCCGCAAAGCTCCAGCAACAACGAATTGCAACTAAAGCCATGCTGTACGGAATAATATAATGGGCTGTTCCATTATACCAAAAAATCCCCGATTTTGTAGACGGGAAATACTGTATCATCGCCAATAACAGAATAAGGGTGCAGCTAATCCATGTCGCCTTAGGCAGCCTGAGCTTTTGCACCATAACATATTCTGTCAAATATAAAGTAGAAAAAATGGTCAATGCGAGCATAATCCAGGGAACAATCCAATAGCCGTTATCCCAAAAGACCTCCGGCTGCAAACTCATCAGAAAAATCGTAAACCAGGTTCCCTGCCATCCAATCCAATAATGCTGTACTGTCTGTCCTGCAGCCTTTAACACCTGCCAGACAGAATGTGTGCTCAACCACATTTGATGCGTCCGTGCACCATAGCCGTAATCATCTCCGGTTGCATGAACATAGCCGGAAAGATACAAAATCGGAATTAAGCTAACAAGGAATACAATTCCTGTAAATATTGCAATTTTTTTTGTGTGTATATTTACATTTCTTTTCATCATCTTTTTATCTTTCTAGCTTATTCATTTTTCATATCACTCTTTATCAACAAATATGTACCTATCTTTGATTCAGGATCCTCAGCAACATAATGTTGACCATGATAATCAAATTCACCAAGTCTCGGTTCCCATTCTCTCACAAAAATGCAATCCGGAACAAAGGTCTGATCCTCGTATATTTTTGTCATATTGTTTACATTTATATGCTCTATTCTATACCCATCATCATTTAACAAATACCATAGCGGATACTCAAAAGTATCCATACCTGTCAGCAAGCCAACATTATGATAACCTTGCTCTTGTATTTCCTTTGCTATCTGACTGTAGTCATATGCATTTCCCTCTCCACAAAAGTAAAAATATGCTTCTATTCAGTCTTTTTGAACGCTATTTTGATATGCATCTGCATGATATTCCAACATTTTTACAGATTCAGATGTCCCAACAAACATAATCACACCAATAACCGCATATCCTATCGGTTTCAGATTATATTCTTGCATTAGTATATTTAATAAAACTGGAATCATTACACATAGAAGTGCTAAATATGTAAGCATATATCTCGATACAAATGCTTCCCATCTCATAAACATACAAATCATTAAAAAACCAGCATAACTGGTAATACAAAAAATTATCGATACTTTTTCTGCGCTATTTAATTCCTTCTTTTTTCTTTTAACCGTACAATAAATCCAAACCCCAATAGCTAAAATTACTAAAAAAATGGAACTCCAAAAGATTAATTCATTTACCGCCGAATTATGGTTTAATATTCCCGGCGACATCATTTCAAATTGTCTTCCATCTTCTGATATTGCAGGATCATTTAATACCACATTCAAGCGATTTGCCAACCAGTAAATAATACTTTCACATATATTATTTGTCTGAAAATATAAATTTGGTGTATTATACAAAAAATTTTTCAAAAAATTGATGAATATATAGCTCAGATTTAATGTCCCAACCAATTGTCTTGCGCCAGTTCCCGGGTCAGATAATCCATGGAATGTTTGAATATTTCTTGAAACTTCCGGAATTATAATCATCAGAATTGTCATTCCAGAAGTCAATAACAACATAAATAGAGCTTTTAACTTTGTTCCATTTCTGAAACACATAATTAATAATACAATTGCAAAACAAGCTATGCCAAACCCAATTGAAGGTTTTGCTGAATATTACGGTACGGCAGAGCCGCCAGTCCG
>ERZ779647.267-NODE-267-length-11029-cov-1.7905_pt1 | contig 11029 bp, 8 predicted proteins | sample MGYA00511479_ERZ779647 | MGnify/ENA primary metagenome ERZ779647 (study PRJEB29588, sample SAMEA2162259) | human gut metagenome | biome: human gut; feature: human-associated habitat; material: faeces | place: Denmark | collected 2008/2010 ...
GGCGGGCAGGGAAGCCGACTGGGCGTGCTGACTGCAAAGGTAGCCAAGCCTGCAGTTTCATTTGGCGGAAAATATCGGATCATTGATTTCCCATTAAGCAACTGTATCAATTCCAGTGTTGATACAGTCGGTGTATTGACACAGTATCAGCCTCTGCGGCTGAATACGCATATTGGGATCGGTATTCCGTGGGATCTGGACAGGAATATCGGGGGTGTTACTGTTCTGCCTCCTTATGAAAAAAATGAAAACAGCGAATGGTACACCGGTACAGCAAACGCGATCTATCAGAATATCGAATATATGGAGGGCTTTAACCCGGAATATGTGCTGATTCTTTCCGGCGACCATATTTATAAGATGGATTATGAAGTGATGCTGGATTTCCACAAGCAGAACGGTTCAGAGTGTACGATCGCCGTTATGCCGGTTCCGATGGAAGAAGCCAAGCGCTTCGGTATCATGATCACCGATGAGAACAAGCGGATCGTGGATTTTGAGGAGAAGCCTGCCAACCCGCGCAGTAACCTTGCATCCATGGGTATTTACATATTTAACTGGAAAACGCTGAAGCAGGCACTGATCGATAATGCAGATCAGCCAAACCTGGATTTTGGCAAGCATGTCATCCCTTATTGTCATAAAAACGGCGCACCGATGTATGCATATGAATTTAACGGTTACTGGAAAGATGTCGGAACCCTGACCTCCTACTGGGAAGCGAATATGGAGCTGATCGATGTTGTTCCGGAGTTTAATCTTTATGAAGAATACTGGAAGATTTATACAAAGAGCGAGATCCTGCCTCCTCAGTACGTTGCAAAGGGCGGTGTAATCGAACGCAGTATCGTCGGAGAAGGCTCTGAGATTTACGGACAGGTTTATAACTCTGTAATCGGCTGCGGTGTTACGATCGGTAAAGATACGGTTGTGCGTGACTCCATTATCATGAACAATACAGAGATTGGGGCGAGCTGTGAGCTTAGCAAGGCAATCGTAGCGGAAAACACGAAGATCGGTGATCACGCCAGACTGGGCGTCGGGGAGGAAGCACCGAACGATACTGCACCGCATATTTATTGCGACGGTATTGTCACTGTTGGTGAGAAGAGCGTTGTGCCTGCCAATGTATCTGTAGGCAAGAATTCCGTTGTATTCGGCATTACGACAGCAGACGATTATCCGGATGGATATCTGGCAAGCGGCAAAACATTGATTAAGGCAGGTGACAAACAGTGAGAGCAATCGGTATCATTTTAGCAGGCGGCAATAACCGCAAGATGAGAGAACTGTCCCAGAAGCGCGCGATCGGCGCGATGCCGGTGGCAGGCAGCTACAGAAGTATTGATTTTGCGCTGAGCAACATGACGAACTCTCATATCCAGAGAGTCGGCGTGCTGACCCAGTATAACGCCAGAAGCTTAAATGCACATTTAAGCTCCTCCAAATGGTGGGATTTCGGAAGAAAACAGGGTGGATTGTTTCTGTTTACTCCTGCGGTAACCGCGGAGAACAGCTCCTGGTATAGAGGCACGGCAGATGCCATTTATCAGAACCTCTCCTTCTTAAAAAACAGCCATGAGCCCTATGTAGTTATTACCTCCGGCGATTGTGTATACAAGATGGACTACAACAAAGTCCTCGAATATCATATTTCCAAAAAAGCGGATGTGACCGTTGTCTGCAAGGACATGCCGGCAAATGTAAACGTAGAGCGGTTCGGTACCATCAAGATGAACGAGGAAAGCCGGATCGAAGAGTTTGAAGAGAAGCCGATTGAGGCACGCTCCAATACCATTTCCTGTGGTATTTATGTTATCCGCAGACGTCTCCTGATTGATATGATCGAGCGCTGTGCAATGGAAGACCGTTATGATTTTGTAAAGGATATTCTGATCCGCTACAAAAATCAGAAACGGATCTTCGGATATAAGATCAAAGATTACTGGAAGAATATTGCAACGGTGGAAGACTATTTCGATGCCAATATGGACTTCTTAAAACCGGAAATCCGTAATTATTTTTTCAAACAGTATCCGGATATTTATTCGAAGGTTGACGATTTACCGCCTGCAAAGTATAATGTTGGAGCGAAGGTTGAGAACAGCCTGATTTCCAGCGGCTGTATTGTCAACGGCACGGTAGAGAATTCCGTAATCTTCAAGAAATCCTTTATCGGAAACAACTGTTACATCAAGAATTCCATTATTTTGAATGACGTATATATCGGCGATAACACGCACATCGAGAACTGTATCGTAGAAAGCCGGGATACAATCCGTGCAAATTCTTTCTATCGCGGAGAAGATGAAATCAAGATTGTAATAGAGAAAAACGACAGATACATTATCTGAAACGCGAGGGGGAATAAGTTATGACGATTACCGATGTAAGGGTTCGAAAAATTGCCAAAGAAGGTAAAATGAAAGCGATTGTATCCATTACCGTGGATGACGAGTTTGTGGTGCATGATATCAAAGTAATAGAGGGAGATAAAGGACTGTTCATCGCGATGCCGAGCAAGCGCAGCGCAGATGGGGAATACCGCGATATCGCCCATCCCATCAGCCAGGGAACCCGGGAAAAGATCCAGGGAATTATTTTGGAAGCATACAATACGGCATTGGAAGAACCGATTGCATAACTTCTTAAATGAATACAGAAAATAAATACAGACTACAACAGACAGTCCCGGTGCAGCGATGTACCGGGACTGTTTTCCTGACCGGATATCCGGTTAGAAAAGCCATCTGTATGTCGCCGCAGATGGAAAAGGCAGCAGGGTACATTCTCACTTGCCCGAGCGGGGGAAACTGTGCTAACATGAAAGCACAACAGACAGCGCCTGCTAAAGCAGAAAAGGGCAGGCAGAAGCAGGAAGGAAACGGACAGAACATGTATGTAATTGCAGGACTTGGAAACCCGAAGAAAGAATACGATAATACAAGGCATAATATCGGCTTTTCCGTCATAGATATGCTGGCAGATAAAACCGGAATTTCTGTAAACACGGCAAAGCACAAGGGACTTTTGGGTGCAGGCTATTTAAACGGGCAGAAAATAATTCTGGTAAAGCCGCTGACTTATATGAACCTGAGCGGCGAATGTATCCGGGAAGTGCTGGATTATTATAAGGTAGACGGCAGCACGAACCTGATCGTAATTCACGACGATATCAGCCTAGAGCCTGGCATCATCCGGGTGCGCAAAAAAGGCAGCGCGGGTGGTCATAACGGTTTGAAGAATATTATTCAGCATCTTGGAAAAGATCAGTTTGTGCGGATTAAGGTCGGCGTCGGGGAAAAACCGGCAGGCTACGACCTTGCGGACTATGTGCTGGGACATTTTGATCGGGAGGAGCAGGTGCTGATGAAGCAGGTTTCGGAGGAAGTCTGTGAAGCGGTGCAGATGATTCTGGAAAAAGGTCCGGATGCAGCGATGAACGTGTATAACGGGCGAAAAGTGGAGAAGGCATAGCATGAAGGTATTGACAGCTCCGCTTTGGGAATTGGCGGAGTTTGAAGAGGGAAAAGCACTTCTGGACATGTTGCCTTTTCCGGGCTGTATGATTCCCAGAAGCTTCATATGGTATATGGATTGAGCGATGGTTTTACACAGAAAATCATCGTTACTTTCAGTGACAAAAGAGCGCGGGAAATCGGCGCAGAATATGGGTTTTACGACCGCAGGACGATGGTGTATCCGGGCAAGGATCTGATCTTTTATCAGGCGGATGTTTCCGGCGGCGATCTGGTGCGGGAGCGGATGCGTGTGCTGCGCGCGCTGCTCGAAAAACGTCCGGTTACGATCGTAACGACGATGTCCGCGTTGATGATGCCGCAGACGCCGCTTTCCGGGATTGTGTCAAGAATACTGCATTTCGATAAAAAATCAACGGTAGACGAGAGGAAACTTTCCGCTCAGCTGGTGGAAATGGGTTATGAAAAGAGCCCGCAGGTAGAGGAACCGGGACAGTTTTCCATTCGCGGCGGAATTATCGATATTTTCGATATGACGGAAGAAAATCCGTATCGAATCGAGCTGTGGGGAGACAGCGTGGAGTCGATTCGAAGCTTTGACGTGCTGTCCCAGCGTTCGGTGGAAAATCTGGATGAGATTGCGATTTATCCGGCAACGGAGCTGATGCTTTCGGAGGCGCGCAGGCAGGACGGCTTTGCGAGAATCAAAAAAGAGACGAAGCAGTATGCAAAAAAATTGCGGGAACAGGGCAATCCGGAGGCTGCGCACCGGATTGAGACGCAGATCAAAGAGATCGAAGAGTCTGCGCAGGAGTTTGGCAGTGTAGTCAATCTGGAAAGTTTCGTGCATTATTTTTACCCGCAGACAGAGTCCTTTCTGGAATTTTTTAATCCTGAGACAACAGCAGTTTTTCTGGATGAGCCGCAGCATCTGTCGGAAACGGCGAACGCGCTTGAAACAGAATTTCGGGAGAGCATGACCGGACGTCTGGAGAAAGGCTATATCCTGCCGGGACAGGCGCAGCTTTTGTATCCCGAAAAGGAAATTGCAGGGAAGCTGTCGCAGTATCGGGCAGCGTCACTCGCCGCACTGGATGCAAAGAGCAGCCTGTTTAAGCCGGATCGCAGGTTTGAGATCACGGTGCGCAGCATGCCGTCCTATAACAACAGTTTTGAAGCTCTGTTAAAGGACTTAAAACGTTACAAGAAAAATGGCAGCAGAGTGCTTTTGTTATGTGCATCCCGGACTCGGGCGAAGCGTCTGGCAGCCGATCTGCGGGAGCAGGAGCTGAGCGCCTTTTACAGCGAAGACCCTGACCGGGAGGTTTTGCCCGGCGAGACAGAGCTTTTTTACGGACATGTGGAAAAGGGTTTTGAATACCCAATGCTGAAATTCGCGGTCATTTCGGAGGGAGATATTTTTGGTGCGCCCAAAAAGAAAAAGCGGAAAATTCAGCGTTATGAGGGCACGAAAATCCGTGATTTCGGGGAGCTGAAGGTCGGGGATTATGTCGTACATGAGACGCACGGTCTCGGCATTTATCAGGGCATCGAAAAGGTCGAGATGGAGGGAACGGTCCGGGATTACATGAAAATTTCGTACCGGGACGGAGGAAACCTCTATGTGCTGGCAACCGGTCTGGACGCGATTCAGAAGTACGCATCCGCCGATGCAGCGAAAAAGCCGAAGTTAAACAAGCTCGGAACGCAGGAGTGGCACAAGACCAAGACCCGTGTCCGGGCGGCAGTGGATGAGGTCGCAAAGGATCTGGTGGAGCTGTATGCGGCGCGCCAGAACGGGAAAGGCTACGCTTTTTCGGAGGATACGGTCTGGCAGCGGGAGTTTGAAGAAATGTTCCCGTTTGAGGAAACGGATGACCAGCTGATGGCAATTGCGGCGACGAAGCGGGACATGGAGAGCAACAAAATCATGGATCGCCTGATCTGCGGGGACGTTGGCTATGGCAAAACCGAGGTTGCAATCCGCGCGGCATTTAAGGCGGTGCAGGACGGCAAGCAGGTTGTTTTTCTGGTGCCGACGACGATTCTGGCGCAGCAGCACTACAATACCTTTGTGCAGCGGATGAAGGATTATCCGATCCGGATTGAGCAGATGTCGCGGTTTCGGACGCCTGCGCAGCAGAAAAAGGTGATCGAGGATCTCAAAAAAGGTCTGGTGGATATCGTGATCGGGACACATCGCGTGCTTTCATCGGATATGCAATATAAGGATCTTGGTCTTTTGATGATTGATGAGGAGCAGCGCTTTGGCGTGACCCATAAGGAAAAGATCAAGAAAATGAAAGAGAACGTGGATGTGCTGACCCTGACGGCAACGCCGATTCCACGGACCCTGCATATGTCTCTGGTCGGTATCCGCGACATGAGCGTGCTGGAGGAAGCGCCGGAGGAACGTCAGCCGATCCAGACCTATGTGATGGAATATAATGAAGAAATGGTGCGTGAGGCGATCACCCGTGAGCTGTCCCGGAATGGTCAGGTGTATTATGTATACAACCGCGTCAATACGATTGCAGATATGGCAGCAAAGATTGGGGAAATGGTGCCGGATGCGAATGTGGCATTTGCACACGGACAGATGTCGGAGAGAGAGCTGGAAAAAATCATGTTTAGCTTTATCAACGGCGAAATCGACATCCTGGTTGCGACGACGATCATCGAAACCGGACTGGACATTTCCAACGTCAACACGATCATCATCCACGATTCTGACCGAATGGGATTGTCCCAGCTGTATCAGCTGCGCGGACGTGTCGGGCGGTCGAACCGGACGGCTTATGCATTTTTGATGTATAAGCGGGACAAGGTGCTGCGGGAAATTGCAGAAAAGCGTTTGGCGGCGATCCGGGAGTTTACCGATCTGGGCAGCGGTTTTAAGATTGCAATGAAGGATTTGGAGATCCGCGGCGCGGGCAACCTTTTGGGAGAGCGTCAGCACGGTCATATGGAAGCAGTTGGCTATGATTTATATTGTAAAATGTTGAACGAAGCGGTAAAGAATTTAAAGGGCGAGGACACTGCACCGGACTTTCTTACGACGGTGGAGCTGGAGGTGGACGCTTATATTCCGGCTTCTTACATTGTCAATGAGCAGCAGAAGCTCGACATTTACAAGCGAATCGCCGGCGTGGAGACGGAAAGCGAGAGTGCAGAGATGAAAGAAGAGCTGCTCGACCGCTTCGGAACCGTGCCGAAGTCCGTGGACAATTTGCTGCGGATTGCGCTTTTGCGGGCGCAGGCGCACAAGCTTTATATTATGGAAATCAAGGGGCGTCCGGGGGAGCTGCGCTTTGTATACAGACCGGACGCACGGGTGCACGGGGAAAATATCCCGATGCTTTTCGAACAATATGGGAACAGTTTAAAGTTTTTACCTCAGGGGAATCCGGTCTTTACTTATCAGTTCAAAAGGAGTAATGTAGTGGAGAAAAACTCTGAAGACCTGCTTTCGCAGGCGGAACAGATGATAAAAGATATGCAGCGCTGCCTGCTTTAAGGGGCAGCACCGGATCAAAGGAGGAAATTAAGACTTGAAAATCGTAACACAGGTAGGAATTATCTTTTCGATTTGCTGGATTTCTCAGATTATCGAAAAGCTTCTTCCGTTTTCTTTCCCAGCGAGCGTGATCGGCATGATTTTGCTGTTCATTCTGTTGTGCGTACATATTCTGAAGGTAGACCATATCCGCGAAAAATCGGATTTTCTGCTGGAAAATATGGCATTCTTTTTTATCCCGGCGGGAGTCAGCATCATCAACTATTTTGACGTCCTGAAAAACTGGGTGGTGCAGCTGATCGTGATCTGCGTGGTGAGTACGGTGGTGACATTTGCAGTGACGGCATACAGCATGAAGCTCGCGCTGTATTTGATGCAGAAAAAGAAAAGCGGGAGGGCAAAAGAATGATGCATGAACTGTTTTTGTCTCCGTTTTTCGGAATCGGATTAAGTATCGCCGCATTCTGGGTTGGAACCTGGATCCGCAAAAAGACCGGATTGGTGCTGTGCAATCCCCTTGTGCTTGCAATTGTGATCGTATCCGGCGTTTTACTGATCTTTAAAATTCCGTATGAGGAATATAATGAAGGCGGAGCGCTTATCAACATGTTCCTCGCACCTGCAACGGCATGTCTTGCAGTTTCGATCTACACGCGGGCAGAGCTGTTAAAGAAAAACTGGCTTCCCATCGTAGTCGGTGCGTCCTGCGGATCTCTTGCATCGATGGGGAGCGTGCTGCTGATGTGTAAGCTGTTTGGCATGGACGAGGCGATGACAGTCTCGCTCATTCCGAAGTCCGTTACGACACCCATCGCAGTCAGCGTTGCAGAGGGACACGGAGGAATGGTGCCCATTACCGTTGTTGCGGTTATTTTTACCGGCATTCTGGGAAGCATTTTTGCACCGACACTGATCAGACTTTTCCGGGTAAACGATCCGATGATCGCCGGAATTTCCATCGGCGCATGCTCCCACGCGGTGGGAACATCCAAGGCGATTGAGTTGGGAGAAACAGAGGGCGCCATGAGCGGACTGGCGATCGGTGTCTGCGGTATCCTTACCGTACTGTTTTCGATGATTTTGCTGCATTAAAGCTGGCCGCGCCGTGCGGTCAAAAACTGAGGCACGGGCATAAAAATTATAGCGCGGATGTAAGAACGGCGCAGCGTCAAACTGCTGCAGCGCGGGGCGCGAAATGGGGGAGAGCATGGAGAAAGTGGGAAAAAGGACAGATCGGATCAAAATGGATGTGATACTGGCGGCAGGCTGTATGCTGCGCCTGTTTTATGTGCTTTTTTCCACGATCTATGACAGACAGTATGATATCGGGATGATCGATCTGGATGCCGGGCATACGGTGACAGGCGGACATCTGGCATATATCCAGTATTTATATGAAAACTGGAAGCTGCCGGATTTTGACCCGACGAGTGTTTATCAGTTCAACCATCCGCCGCTGCACCATTATCTGTGCGCACTGTGGATGAAGCTTTGCTCTCTTTTTATTTCCAATACGGATGTGCTGGAGGAGTCAATCCAGATCGTCCCGTTTGTCTGTTCGCTGCTTATTCTCTGGTTTCTTTTGCGGATTGCAGAGCAGTTTGAGCTGACGGAAAAAGCAAAACGCTTTGTGCTGCTGCTGTTTTGCTTCCATCCGGCGCTGGTGCTGCTTTCCGGAAGCGTGAACAACGATTGCATGAGCCTGATGTTTACGGTGATGTGCGTGTACTATACGATTTTGTGGAGCCGCTTTCCGACGGCTCATAACATCTTAAAGCTGGCGGTTTCTATCGCGCTTGGTATGTTGACAAAACAGAGTGTCGCGCAGATGGCCTTTCCGATCGCGGCGGTGATGCTCTGGATGCTGGTAAGAAGTCTGGACAATGGACGAGATTGTAGGGCATGCAGCGTAGAGAGCACCCGAAATGCTGCAATTCCCGTCGTCCCGGTAAAGAAGCTGCTCGGTCAGTACGTTCTGTTTGGTGTAGTTTCGATTCCCCTTGGCATGAGCTTTTATATCCGAAATAGGATTCAGTTCCATATGCCCCTCGTGTGGATTTATACGCTGCCGGAGGATTCCTGGCAGTACACCGGAAATGTCCCGGTTTTGAACCGTTTCCTGTTCCCGGTGCCATCGGAAATGTTGGACAACTTACGTCAGTTTAAGCTGGGCTGCGGCTATAATGTATGGATGCAGATCATCCGTACCTCAGTGCTGGGTGAATGGGATATGGCGGACGTCGGACGCAGTGTAAAGGTGCTGGCAGTGCTTTTGATGCTGGTCGGTGCGCTGCTGGCGCTGGCGGCATTGATGGCGTTTATTCGCGTATTTGTCGTTCGGGCAAAGCGCTTCGGCATCGATTCTGCGAGCCGGATTTTATTTGTGGTTGGCTATTTTGTGCACCTTCTCCTGTATCTGAAGTTTGCCTATGACTATCCGCAGGAATGCAGCATGCATTTTCGATATATGGAAATCGAGCTGCTGTTTCCGGCGATTGCGCTGGCGTTTATCTGGCAGGAGGGCACGAAAGAGCAGCTTGAGATGCGGCGCAGGGAGGGCGGTGCGACCGGGCATCCGGCGGTGAAAAGAGCAATATCGCAGGTGCTTTTTGTACTGCTGCTGGTATTTTGTCTGTTGAGCACGGCGATGACGGCAGTGTGGTGTCTGCTTTAAGGAAGATAGAGTACGGAGAAATCTGAATGGAAAATCGGACAGACCAAAGAGTATTCTGGCATGGAAAGCTGAAAAAAGAATCCCGTAAAACATGGCAGGCGACGGCGCTTACTGCACTTTGCAGTGTGGCGCTGTTTTGCCTGCTTTTTTCTTATAAAAAAATGTATCCCTTCGGGGATGGATCAGTGGCGATCATGGATTTATATTCCCAGTATCTGCCGCTTTTGTATCATTTTTACGATGTTGTGACAGGACAGAAAAATCTGTTTCTGGACTTTAGCGTTTCCGGCGGGGCGAATCTGTATGCGGATACGATCAATGAGGTGCTCAATCCGTTTAACTATGTTTTGCTATTGTTTGGGCGGGACAGAATTTATCAGGCGGTCAATGTGCTGGTGCTGCTTTACAGCACTGCATCTGCGGTTACAGCGCATATTTTTCTGGAAAAAACAGCATCGGGCAGACGCTTTCAGAATGTAGCGCTCGCCCTTTGCTACGCATGCTGCGGGTACATGGCGTATAACTATCAGATCATCAAGTGGATGATTTTCCCGGTGATTTTTCCGCTGTTTTGCCTGGCGCTTTTGCGTTTGCTGCGGGAGAAAAAGGGCGGCTGGTACGCTGTTTTGCTCGCATGGCAGTTGATGTTGTCCATTCAGCTCGGGTTTATGACGCTTCTGTTTTCACTTTTTGCCGGGGCGATCTGGCTCTATACCTGTGAGAGAAAAGAAAACCGTACCCGAAAAATGGGGTGTATGGGAATTGATACCCTGATCGGGATTTGTATTTCGGCGGCGGTTCTGCTCCCGTCTGCGATTCTGCTTTTGCAGTCCGCGCGTTCCGGGGAAAATCTGTCCTATTTCGGTGTGATGAAACGGCATGGTTTGGATGATTTGTTTGAGAGGCTGTTCCAGATTGCAAATCCGGTACTGATCGGGCTTCTGTTTGCTTCGGGATGTTTCCGGAAACGCAAAAGGCGTAGCGCTGCGGAACGGGAAACGCACAGCGCTGCAGAACGGTTCTGGCTGTATCTGACGGGATTTTTGTGGCTGACGGTATTGCTGGAACCGGCTAACCTCCTGTGGCATATGGGGTCCTATGTGTGCTTCCCGGTGCGCTATGGGTACATGGCGGTACTGAGCATGGCGGCACTTGTGGCGGTGAGAAAGGAGCGCGATGCGGATGATTTTCATACAGAAAATGTCTGCAAACATCCGGCAGGGCTCCGGCTGCGCTGTGTGCTCCTGTTGGTTGCTTCGGCTGTATCCGCATTGGGCGCTGTATGCCTGACACTCATTTGGGAAAAGCGTCTGGTGCAGGCGTTTTCCTCGCTGGCGATCAGCAAGGTGTGTCCGAAAG
>ERZ779647.293-NODE-293-length-10548-cov-2.75917_pt1 | contig 10548 bp, 16 predicted proteins | sample MGYA00511479_ERZ779647 | MGnify/ENA primary metagenome ERZ779647 (study PRJEB29588, sample SAMEA2162259) | human gut metagenome | biome: human gut; feature: human-associated habitat; material: faeces | place: Denmark | collected 2008/2010 ...
GGGTGCTTTTATGCAACTTTTACTTCATTGCTGTACATAGTAATCGTTTCGGACTTGCCATCCTTGGTAGTAACGGTGAATACAGATTTCACACGATATGTACCGCTCGATACGACCTTGTAATTATCGAATTGCGCTACGCCCGAGTTTACCGTTCTTGTCCAAGGTCCGCCCTCTGTGTTCCAGAACCACAGGAAAGCAAACTTCTCAAGCGATTGTTCTACTTTCACACTTTTGATAGTGCCGCTTGAATCGGTAAGCGAGCTGTGACAATGCGCAGTAGTGCCTTTGACCGTAAGCGTACAGTTTTTGGTGCCGGACAGGTCACACTGTACCCCCTCCGCCGATACGCTCATAACAAGCGTAAGAACAAACACCGTTGCCAGTAAAAATGCGAGTACTCTTTTCTTCATAGTATAAATACCTCCGTTGTTTTATCAGGGCTTAATTTCAGTCCCTATTAATAAAACGTATGAAAGAGGTACTGCGTACTGCTTTTTTATCACTTCAGCTTATTTTGTACAAATGCACAAATTCCAAACGCTGTTTTGTGCATTCTGACGTATCATTGCTTTGGTTTTACGCTCTCCGATAACGCTATTAGTTCATCTTTGCCGAGTTTATTAGTTTGAAAAGAAAAAACATACTCGTCATTATTCCACACCAGCATATTTTCCTTGCCGTTTTCGAAATACAATGCCGTTATCCCGTTGACATCAACAGCCGTAATAGCGCCTTCGGCCGTTTCGGTGTTGATCCGTGTGCCGTTGAAATGGCTGAATGTCATCTGAGAAAATATGATTTGACTGTCGCCGTCTTTATATTCTTCTACTATACATCCGTCATTGTTATAAAACGTATTTCTCATATATCCGTCAATGCCGGCCGTGATTACATATTCCTGTTCTATATTTTCCGGTGCTTTTTCAGTGTCCTCAATATGTAACAGGGAAAATGTATCATGCTTTTCAAGAGCGATATTATTATAGCAGACCACCGCCGCCGCTGTGATTGTAAGAACAAGGGTCACGGCAATAATTATGATATATCGCCAACGCTTTTTCGACTTATGAACACTTTTATCAAGAGTATTGTCTGCTAAATAACTGCGTATCATCTTCTTCATTCTCCGGTCAAACGAACGACGAATCTTATAATTTGTTTTTGGAATATCGGAGAAAATCATTTCATACATGGTTTCCTCCAGTGCGATTTCAATGTTGTTCATTTTTAACCTCCGTTTCTTTCAGCAATATACTTCTCGCTTTTCTCAGCTTATATCTTACCGCCTGATAGCTTATACCCAGAATGCCCGACATTTCGGAAAGGGAGCATCCGAATTTCACATTCAGCATAAGTACATCATAGTATTCCTTCGGCAACCGTCTTAAAGCCTGTTTCAGCCGCTCTACACCTATATTTGAAAGAGCAGTTTCCTCGTTTTTTATGTCTGATTCATAAAAATCAAGTTCCTCCTCCGTAACAAAAACGCTTTTCTTGCTTTTTCTGAGTATATCCACCGCCACATTTCTTGCTATCACTATGCAGAACGCTTTAGTCTGAGGAGAATCGACATCTTTGATTTTACACAGATTATCTATAATGCGTATAAAAGTATCGTGAACCGCATCTTCGGCATCCGTCCGGTTGCGTACTATCGCAAAGCAAATATTGAACAGAGTGTTTTTATAGGTGTTGTACAGCTTTTCGACAAGGTCTTTTTCCTCGTCGGAATCAACCATTGCCAGATATATCAAAAGCAAGCAAACACCTCCGTGCTGATAATGCAATCGAGAGATTTATTTCACCGTTTATTCTATCACTGAGTTATAACATAGTCAAGAAAAAATGAAGTATCTTCATACTCTTCCGAAAGATACTTCATCCGCATATTATCTGATTTCGTCCGCCGCTTTATACCCTATTATATCCTTTATAACTTCCCCTGCGATAATAAGCCCTGCCACAGACGGTACAAAGGCGGTACTTCCCGGCACCTGTCTTTTTCCCGGCACCTTATCCGCCTTAGAAAGACAACCGTTTTCACCGTTCGGATCTTCGTCGGCAATGGGCGGTATCGGCTTTTCCTTTGAGTATACCACCTTGAGCTTCTTTATTCCTCTGCGTTTAAGCTCATAGCGCATTACCCTTGCAAGAGGACACACAGAGGTCTTATATATGTCCGCAACCTCAAATGCCGTAGGATCGACCTTGTTTCCTGCTCCCATAGAGCTTATAATCGGCGTTCCTGCCTTCTTTGCATTTTCAATAAGTGCTATTTTTCCCGTAACCGTATCTATTGCGTCAACTACATAGTCATACTGGGTAAAGTCAAACCGGTCCGCCGTTTCGGGCATATAGAAGGTTCTGAAGGCTGTCACCTTGCAGTCGGGATTTATTTCCTCAATTCGTTCCTTTGCGACATCGACCTTGTACTTACCGACCGTCTTTGTTGTAGCTATTATCTGACGGTTTATATTGGTAAGACACACCTTATCATCGTCTATAATATCGATCGCACCCACTCCCGAGCGTGCAAGCGCCTCAACAGTATAACCGCCTACTCCGCCTACGCCGAATACCGCAACACGAGAGCCTTTCAGCCTGTCCATTGCCTCTTTACCGAAAACGAGCTGTGTTCTTGAAAACCGGTCAAGCATTGTTACCTCCTACAGAGAACTGTGTTCCCCTTGCTATAAATGTAACGGTCATTCCCTTTTTATCGAAATAGCTCTCAATAAACCGCTTTATCTCATCATTTCTCTCGTCCAGCGTGAAATACTGTCCTCCGCAGCCATCGTGAAAATGCAGCGTTATGCCGAAATTGTCAAGTATCGCCCTTTTAAGCTCCGCCGCTTCGGTTATGCTTATTGCCATAAGTCGCTCCTTTAAGTCTACCGTTTCTATCTGTTTAATGTACAATATAGCTATTATACATCGTAATACAGCGGCTGTCAATGTTCTGCAACAGATTTTTCCACTGCGTTTTTCTTTTTCAGCAGAGCCGCCGCAGACTGCAAAAAGCGGTGCTATTGCTTGCAAAGTCCGCTTATATCAAGTGTACGGCTTCTCTTATCCTCAAGCCCTAACAGATAGTCTGTCGTAACTCCGAATACTCCTGCTATTTTGATTATCGTTTCGGGAGAAGGGTTACGCTCCGACAATTCGTAATTGCTTATTGCCGCTTTTGTCACCCATATCCTTTCAGCCAGCTGTTCCTGCGTCATGCCTGCACTTAGTCTTAACTGCTTTACTCTTTCTCCGAATTTAACCATCCGAGCCTCCGTAATTAATATAAACAATCTGAAAACATAAAATAAACAGTTCATTTATCTAAAGTGTAGCATATATCGGACTTCAAACCGTTGATTTTTGTAACACATACCGTTGACTAATCGAAGACCTTGTGTTAAAATACAAGTACAATATCTCATAATACGCAGATAAAACAAGAGGGTAAAATGAAAAGATTAACAAATGAAAAAATGGCGATAATTCTTGCCGTGTCGGTCATTCTTACCGTCACAGCCTGCTCAGCCGAAGGAGTAGCTTATGTTGACGGCAACCAAAGCGGAACCGACTTTTCCTCCTCAGCCGCCGCAACAAGCGGTACAATATGTGAAGAAAGCACGCTTCCTGCCACCGTCAGCGTTACAACCGCCGTCACAACAACAAAAGCAAAAGAAACAACCGCTGTTTTGACAACCGTTGCTTCAACTCCTGCCATACCGCCAAGACCGCAGCCATCAACGGAAGCAGTTTCTTACAAGCACTTATGCGAGATTTATCAAAAGCTGCAGGAACAGAATAAAGCAATTTTTGCACTCGAGAAACAGCGAAGTGACCTTGAAATTGAACTGTCCGACAGCAAAGGTATCTTCAAAGCAAAAAGGCGTTCCGAGCTTTCAACGGAGATAGCCGGATTGGAGGAACGTATTTCCCGAATGAAAGTCCGCTTATCTCATATCGTAAAGGAATACGGGTATCCGAATGTGGAAGCCTTCTACAAGGCATTTCATAAGGCAGAGACAGCTTATGGGGATTATCAGGACAGCCTTAAGAATTGGAAACAACGGTATGGAGAAAAGCCGCAGTCTCTACACGATAGGCTTAAATCTAAGAAACAGGACATTAGGGAGCGAGAGTTAACAAGACCATATTCTCCACCAAACCGTGGAAGGAGTAGATAACAAACGAAAGGAGGCAATTCCGATCTCTTCGTTTGTTATCTCTCCGTAAAGACTGGAATTTCACCCTCTCGCATAAAGATACAAATTATTTTTCTATTTCCTTATCATATATCTTTTTTGAGTATACCACAGTTACAATTGTTGCTAATAATAAATAAATCAACATAAAGATTGTGCCAGTCATCCCACTTGTAAATACGGTTGTAATGATAGTCAATAACCCCGTAATAATAATACATATTGCACCAAAGCGGTTACTCTTTCTCCATGTATTATCATTGTGCATACTCCAAACGGTTCGAACTCCCACTACTGCATTTCGTTTTGCCTTTGTCATAAAATTTCCTAATACAATAAATATAATACCACACAAAATACATGAAACTTTTGCAATGTCAATAACCGCATGTTCACCACCTGCATTTGCCTGTATCCAAGAAGAATAAAGAATAAAATAATGCATAATCCCGAACATGATTGCTTGCGAAATTCCTACAACACATAATACCTTTGCAGAAGATTTTGCTTCCATCTGTTCCTTTTCTGTATTTGCATTTTTTGATTTTTTCTCAAACACATAGATTAGCAAGTGCCAAAACAGTGTAATAAACAAAATAATTACCGGAAAAATAAAGCTTTCTGTTTTACTTCCCCATCTGTCAGTGTTTCCCTCCAAGTCATGATGCATAGGTATAATATCAGGCATAAACTGTAGTACAACACTTGTAACTACAACTGGTATCATTGCTACTATCCACATTATTTTTTTCATACTTTTTTTCCTCCAAACTGGTTAACCCATATAATTAATTCATCGAAAACCGTAGTGTTGATTTCATAATAAACAAAGTTTTTCTCTTTATATTCAGATATCAAATCTGCGTTTTTTAATAATTTTAAATGATAAGAAAGAGCAGCCGGTGTGATCTGTAATTTTTCAGCAATCTCTCCAGCATTTAATCGCTCATTTCTCAACATCATAAGAATGGCTCTTCTCTGGCTATCTGCCAACACTTTAAAAATGTTAGTTTCTCTCATATCTTTTACCTATTTAAAAATCTCTTTAAATAGATTATAGCATACGTTTTGTCTTTTTACAAGGACTATTTAAAAATATTTTTAAATAGAGAGGACACACTGAAAAATCAATGTGTCCTCTCTATTTACCTTAAGGCAAAATTCAAACATCTAGAAACTTAAGATTCCTGCCTCTTATTATGGAATAACCGTACGTTCTATATATTTTTCTGGAATTTTTAGTACTAGACCTCTATCATGATATTATATTAGCAAAATCACCACGTATCTAAACGATCCTCTGCATCAACCCATACTTGCATTTCTCCATCCAAGTATAATCTTGCATATTCTAATGGATTATCAATAGCCAAAGCATTCAACGAACACTGGGAGCCGGGAGTAGTTCTCAATCCTTCCTCTGCCTTATTGCAATCAATTCTAAGCACTACATTTTCAAACGTGGTTACATCTATGCTATTACATTGCGGATTATATCTTGCATAAATCAATCTCATATCTTATCTGTCCTTTCCTTAATTTTCTAAAAGTTTTGAAAGCATTTCAATCCGTTCTTCCTGCCATTTTCATTTCATGTTATAATTTGTTACTGGATTTTCTTTCCCTTAATTTTGCCCTTGTGAGCATTCGTAACATGAGGGAAAAGGATATAACACAAGGGAAAGCATAAGGGCAAACTCACTCGCTACAAATTTAGCATTTTCAAGGGGTTGCGGACTTCACGAGGATAAGATATAACAGTTAATAAATGTTATGAATTAAGTCAAATCAAAACTGGAATTTGTTATCCTCTGTTATCCAACACTTCCCACAAAATTTCATATATTTGCTGTTGTAGCAGTCTGAAAGCTTCTTCTTCGACTTTATCGGGGTGATAAAATGTAATCGCAACTCTCATAGGAATGTCGTCTACACCATGCCATGAACTGCCATCAGGATTATAATACCATATATGAGTGCCCATATCATACCGTTCTTGCGGAAATCCCATTTCTACTTGAAATGTATGAACAGCTTCCCTGATTTTCTTTTGAAAATCCGATGTATTAAACCCACGAACAAGCCAGCTGTCACCTCTTTCATGCTCTATCGCAATACAATGAATTTGTAGTAAAACGCCTGCCTCAATATAATCAGAAACACAGGTTTCAAATCTTCCATGCCATTTATGTTCCCAGTGCTTACACCAATACAAATCTTCGGACATATGTATTTTGCCGTCACATGATTTTTCCACATTGTTTTTCTTCGTTATTTTCTTCTCTCTTTTCAAGGCTTTCTTTTTCGACAAACTTTTATGCCATAGGAAGCCTTCTGTTACCAATAAGAAGCAAAAAATCAGCTCTATTATAATAAAAAATATGTTCCCCATAATTTTTCATTTTGCTTTCAATATAAATTCTGGTTTATCGGTCTGTCCGACCTTGCCTTATTATACCACATCTCACCGAAAAAGTAAAGGACGGAGAGTTACTCCATCCCATAAAAATTTAATTGACCTCGGCTATAATTTCGCTGTCAAGAGAAATGTTTTCAAAACAGTCTTGACATTTTCCTCTTTCTGTGCTATGGGACTTCTTGCTGTTACTTTCTTTTCCATAGTAATTCCGCCTTTCTGACAGTCGTTTTGAGCTTTCTACATATTTTAGGCACAGAAAAACCCCGTACCCGACGGTTTAACCGTCTGATACAGGGTTATCTTTTTATCTACCGAGTTCAAGGCTCATTACCAATGTGATGTCCTCCCATTGATTTTGCCTTAAATACTTGCCGTTTGCCTTTTGGTAGGCTCTTGCCATTTCAAAGGTTATCGGAAAATCCCATTGTATAGCGATTCTCTGATTAATTCCTTTCTGCAATAGCTGCCTGTGCGGCTGAGAATACACCTTCTGCCGTATCACAGCAGGAGAGCGGCTCTGCGGTATCGTCTGAGGATAAAACGACCGCACTGACCGAAGAATCAGCCAAAGAAACCGTAAAGCTGAATATGCCCATAGCAGACAAGTTTTACGCTATCTATAACCGTTGCAGCCTGCCTGTAGATAATTCCGTATCGGTAACAGATGATAACGGCTTTTGCTACTCTCCCGTAGAAAGCGTTTATGATACTCTCGCCTCGCTTAAAGCCGATACCGAGAAGTATTTCACGAAAGAATATCTTGACAGCACGTTCTATAAGAACCTTGCGGACGAAACCGCATTCTACAAGGATATAAACGGCAAGCTGTACAAAAATACCGATGCCGTTTCCGACGGAAAGAATATATGGGATACTACAGCCTGCGTCATTTCCGATATTACCGATACAGGCTTTACCGCAACCGTGCCTTATCTCGACTTGTACGAGGCTCACCGCAGTGCGAAGATAGAATATCTGCTCGATAACGGAACATATAAGATAAACAGCTGGACATTGAATCTTGACGCTATATGATTGAAAAATCCGTTTTAATATCAAATTATCCGCCGTCACGGAATTAACCGTTGACGGCGGATTGCTTTTTGTTTGTATAAATCTATATTTTACAGCATATGCAGCTTCTTAGTAGCATACGCATTCAGCGACATATCAGCCGTATTTCCTGCCAGATACTCATAATATCCCTGACAGCCTATCATAGCCGCATTGTCACCGCATAGCGAAATATCAGGCATATAGAACTGCTTGCCGCAGGCACTCGCCATTTCCGACAGCTTGTCACGGAGCATAGAGTTTGCCGCTACACCGCCTGCAAGTGCGAGCTTTGTGTAACCAAGCTCATCTGCCGCCGCCATGAATTTTTCCGCAAGTATAGACGTGATTGTGTCCTGAAAGCAGGCGGCAAGCGAATTTACATCCGTTTCAATGCCCTTTTGTTCGTTGTTGTGTATAAGGTTGATAACAGCAGTTTTAAGTCCGGAAAAGCTGAAATCATACGGATTTTTTGTCGCAGGTCTTGGCAGCTTATACTTCTTTGCGTCACCCTGCTTTGCCGCTCTGTCGATATGCACTCCGCCGGGATACTGAAAGCCCATTGCTCTTGCGGCTTTGTCGAATGCCTCACCTGCCGCATCATCGGTCGTCTTACCTACCGTTTCAAGCTCCGTATAGCTGTTTACCTTTACTATATGACTGTGTCCGCCCGAAACCACAAGACACAGATACGGCGGCTCAAGTTCAGGGTGCGTTATGTAGTTTGCCGCTATATGCCCCTTGATATGATGCACAGCGATAAGCGGCTTGTTTTTTGCAAGCGCAAGCCCCTTTGCAAAGTTCACCCCGACAAGCAGTGCGCCAATAAGACCGGGTGCGTTCGTCACCGCTATTGCGTCAATCTCGTCAAGCGTCATATCCGCCTTTTCAAGAGCCTCGGCACATACTCCGGTTATATTCTCGCAATGTCTGCGTGAAGCTATTTCGGGTACTACTCCGCCGTACAGCTTGTGTTCGTCTATCTGAGTGGCTATAACCGACGAAATAACTTTTCTTCCGTCCTCGGTTATTGCCGCCGCAGTTTCGTCGCACGAGCTTTCTATGGATAATATCTTCATCTTCGTCATCCTTGTTTATTCTTCTACCGTATAGTAGTCGTGATTTTCATCATAAATATCAAAGCCCAGATCCATCAGCTTCTTTGTGTCGGCATAGCGGTTTTCCACCTCTCCGCCATACACCAGTGTAAGTATCTTCTTGCCGTTCATACCTGCATATCCTATAAAGCAGAAGCCTGCCTCATTGGTAAATCCCGTTTTCATTCCGTATACCTCATAAGGAATTGTGGTGTCGGTAAGGAGCTTGTTTCCGTTATCCCAGCTGTGAACATTCCCCTGCTCGTCATATACTATAGCAAGCGGCTGGCAGGTTATATCGCATATCGTCTGGCTCTGCGTTGCCGCAATTGCAAATTGTAGCATATCCTCCGCCGTGGTATAATGTTCATCATCGTGATACCCGTCCGGCACAGTAAAGTGCGTGTTTTTTGCGCCCAGCTTCTTTGCGTAATCGTTCATCAGCACCGCAAAATACGCTACAGCGTCATTATCGCTTATATCATCGCCGTACAGCTTCCTTGCCACGTTTACCGCTATGGTATATGCCGCATCGTTTCCCGAAGGAGCGAGCATAGCCGTCAGTATTTCGTTTCTGCAAAGGCTTGAGCCTTCTGCAATCCACGACATACTTGAATCCTGTGCAACAAGCCCCAGCTCACTGCCCACATAATACTCATATTCGGGCGCAGTGTACTCAATGGCAGTAAGTGCGGTAAGTATCTTTGTGGTACTTGCCGGGAACACCTTTTTACCTGCATTCTTGCTGTATATCACCTTACCGTCCGTAAGGTCGTAACATATAGCCGCATTGCATCTGACAAAATCGTCACCATATGATTTCACAGGCGGCGGCGCTTCTGTTGTGACCGCTGTGGTGGTCACGGTCGTGGTTGTCTGTGCAGCCATTATCACCTCAACAACAGAGTTGTCACTGCTGTTCTTGTTGTTCTTGCCCATAGTCAGATCTACAGTACCGCATCCTGCGCTTGCCGCAATGATTACCGCCGCAGTAACGCCCGACAGTATCACTTTGAAAATGTTATTCTTTTTGCGTGTCGTTGACATTGACCCTCCCGATAGACAGTGTTCGCTTATTCCTTTTCGCTATCGGCTTTTATTGCGTTGATACGCTGTGTTGCTTCCTGCTTTACCTTATAGGGTAATGTTGTGAGTATCATCTCGACCATTCTTGCATCGGGAGAGAATATCAGCATTGTTCTGCCGTGCGTCTTATGCTTTGCAATGAGATAGTAAGCGTTTATGTTCGTTCCGTCTGAAGCTATTACGGTAGCGTCCGCATTTGCTCCGTTCGTGCCGTCATAAATGCCGAATTCCTCAACTGTATTCATTTTCAGCGTAATAAGACGTTTTCTCTTTCTCTTGCCCGTAATCTTGTCTATATCAAGATCGTCATTCGTAAGTATATATTCATACTCATAACTCATGCCCGTAAGCAGCCACACAAGACCGAAGAGTGCGCCGACAGCAAGCATTGTCAGAATCATAAATCCGGTAAAGAACGAAAGCCACATAAGCACAGTAGCTAACACCAGTCCCAGTACCGCAATACCTATTCTCTTTGCCCAGTCTGCACCTGTTGTTGCCTTTTTAACAAGCTGTTCACCAAATGTATCCAAATTGTACCCCTTTCCCGCTGTCCTTTGCGACAGCCTATAACATACTTATTTTATTTTAACATAAAACAAGCTCTTTTTCAAGCGGATTTTGTCTGTAAGCACAATTTCACCGTTTTTTCACCGATAAAACAACAACGCCCACCATAAAGGTG
>ERZ779647.296-NODE-296-length-10509-cov-1.6565_pt1 | contig 10509 bp, 10 predicted proteins | sample MGYA00511479_ERZ779647 | MGnify/ENA primary metagenome ERZ779647 (study PRJEB29588, sample SAMEA2162259) | human gut metagenome | biome: human gut; feature: human-associated habitat; material: faeces | place: Denmark | collected 2008/2010 ...
AGAAGCCGGATGGGAGCATATCAGAACCGGCTGGAGCATACTATTAAGAACCTGGATAATATAGTTGAAAACACGCAGCAGGCAGAGTCGAGGATCCGGGATACCGATATGGCGAAATTGATGGTAGAATATGCAAACACACAGATTATCGCCCAGGCAGGACAATCCATGCTGACCCAGGCCAATCAGAGTAGTCAGAGCGTACTGCACAAAGTATGATTGATTTATCGGTAACAATATGCTATTGTAAATTCACAGAATATCAATTCTGGCAGACAGACCAAATCTTAATTCAAATCAAAAAATTTTTAGGTGTATCACCATTGATTTCACTGGATGAGAAGGTAATAGAATGATAAAAATACTTTCTGATTGGAAAGAGTAATACTGAAAGGAAAACATATGAGTGAAGTAAAAGTAGTAAGAGATGAACAGGGTAATGCTATTGTTATAATACCGGATATTATATTTTGGAATAAACAGGACATTGACTGGGATGCAGTAAAAGAATATCTAAAGAAGTACCTTGGTGAAATAATTGAGAATAAACAAACGAAAGAAAAAATAGAAATAGGAACTAAATTCGCAGATGAGTATACGGGCTCAAAGTATTCAGAACATATAAGGGGAGCACGGGCAAAAGCCAAGGCAAATGCAGCACAAGGAATCCGAGAACTGGTAGAATCAGCTGCCAATAAAATACATAGTGAAAATAAGAAGAGTAAACATAAGAAAGACGCAAAAGGTGGCTGGAACTATTATACGGTCAGATTTGCGCTACCAGTTTATGATAACAATAGAAAGACAGAAGAATATAATGTTTACATGGGGAGGCTGGTAGTAAATAGGACACAAGACGGAAAATTGTATTTATATGATTTGGTGGAAATAAAAAAGGAAGCAAGTACCCCACTCAAGAATACATAGTAAACAAGTGGTAAAAAACTGCTTCCTTTTTATATAATATATCTTAGCAAAATAAAAAAGTCAACATTTTTTGTAAAAAGGGGTTAAGTTTCTAAAAACCTCTCCGATATACTTATCAAGTAAAGCAAATAAAACAAATGCTTACCTAACAACTTCTTCCAATCAAAGGTTTCGCACGTCGGAGAGAGGGAAGACAATGGCGATGAAAGTAAAGGGAAGTGCGAGCCCGGAGCAGACATTGCCAAAGCAAACAACGGAGCGCAGGGAAGCGCTCGTCAATTCAAGGAGGAATATATTATGGTAGTACAACACAATCTTACAGCTATGAACTCTAACAGAATGTTAGGTATCACCACCAAGACTCAGGCTAAATCTACTGAGAAACTTTCATCCGGTTACAAGATTAACAGAGCAGCAGATGATGCAGCAGGACTTGCAATTTCCGAGAAAATGCGTCGTCAGGTAAGAGGTCTGACTCAGGCTTCTGCTAATGCTCAGGATGGTATCTCCGCAGTACAGACCGCTGAAGGTGCTCTGAACGAAGTTCATGATATGCTGCAGAGAATGAACGAGCTGGCAGTTAAGTCTGCAAACGGAACCAATCAGTCCGAGGATCAGGCTTATATCCAGAAGGAAGTAACTAATCTGATTAATGAGATTGATCGTGTATCTACAACGACCACTTTCAATGAGAAATCTCTGTTAGATGGTACTTTCTCTCAGGTGGCTCTTCAGGTAGGTGCTGAGTCTTCCACAGACAATCAGATTTCTGTAACCATCGCTAGTATGGGTTCTACTGGTCTTGGTGTTAATGATGTTGATGTTAGCTCTACTGGAGGCGCAAAAGATGCTATTGATACAATCAAGACTGCAATCACAAAATTGAGTGAGCAGCGTTCTGATCTGGGTGCTATCCAGAACAGACTGGAGCATACCATCAACAACTTGGATAACGTTGTAGAGAATACTACCAGTGCAGAGTCCCAGATTCGTGATACTGATATGGCTTCTGAAATGGTTAAGTACTCTAACAACAATATTCTGGCACAGGCAGGTCAGGCTATGTTGGCTCAGTCCAATCAGGCTAACCAGGGAGTGCTTTCCTTACTGCAGTAAGCGTAAGTATATTACAACTAGCTATTATAGAAGGAGTTGGCGTAAAGTCAGCTCCTTTTATATGGAGACGATTAAGTGTTTAAAATATGGAGCCTATGATCAAAAAATCATAGGCTCCATATTCTAAATTAAGTGATACGACCTAAATGATGAAAGGTTTTTCACCATTAGAGATTTTTTCAGTAATTTTCTCAATAACAGAATTGGTTTGCTTTTTATAAAAAGGATAATCATGTCCAGCGGTATTTTGCACTGGGGTCATATAATCACCGTATAATTGTGTGAGTACAGCATCGTAGTTTTGTGGAACAGGTAAAATAATATTTTCAAAGGTTAAATATTTACAAGACTGATACCATTCTTTACGAAGATGAATTGCTTTCTGGGCATTTTCGGGAATATATGAGATTAGGCTACTATCTGTACCGTTGTATATCTGGCAAAGCTTATCTGCTGTTCGAAGCAACTGGTTCTTCAGACTTTTCCGGGGATCAAATTTCAGTCCACAGAGTTCTTCCAACTGAGGAACGATACTCTTCATTGTTTCTGGAGCCTCATCGTATCGTCCAACAGTTGTGACAAGAAGTGCAATCAATTGATTTAAAACAGATTCCTCGTTTTGACTTAACGGTAATGTATCTAATGGGAAGATATCAATTCCAACGATATAAGGACAACGGTGGAATTGCGATAGACGTTTTGAATCATAGGAAATGGTGCTGGCATTTAATAATCTGGAAAATACAAAGGAATATTCTTCCTCAGTATACGCATTATTAATATGATATTCTGTGGGAAGTTCTTTGGGAGCAATCGCTAGAAAGCGCTGGTAGTCATCACGAAACATGCAAATATCAATATCATCATCCCAAGGAATAAATCCACCGTGACGGACAGCACCGAGTAAAGTCCCCCAATCAGCAAAATAAGGAATATCATATTTTTTACAGATATGTTGTATGACACACATAACCTCTAATTGTGCTGCCCAGGCACATTTCATCATGGGCTCAATATAAAAACCATCCCTGGTTTCTCCTAAAAAGTAGGAATCATCAAATGTTAACATAGTTATTTGTTCTCCTTCGTATTGTTTTGCTCCATGAGGCATTCCGCCAGGATTCGCTCCTGTTTCTTCCAAAAAGGGTAGTCATGAGCCTGAGTACCACGGACAGGAGTCATATAATCCCCATAATTTACTTTGAGAATCTCATCATATCCGGCAGGGGCTGTTACGGTAATCGTCTCAAAGGGAAGTACAATACATTCCTGATACCATTCGGCTTTAAGTCGCAACTTTTCTCCGCTGTCAGCGTGAGAGGCGTAATGAGAAATATCGGAGCCCCCACTGGTATTATAGATTTGGGAAAGAGATCAGCAGCCTTCATAAGTTGAGGTTTTAATTTCTGCGAAGGATCCAAGGTGATATGGCATAAATTCTCAATGTCCGGCAATAAAGAAAGCGTCAGTTCTGGATTCTCTTCGGATACCCGTGCAGTATATACAAGAATTCGTAAAAGCTCGCACAAGGCATGATCCTCATCCGGAGTCGGTGCAAGAACATCTAAAGGAAAGAGGTCTAAACCCACAGAATAGGGACATCCATGAAAACGATTCAGATAATCCGGAGAATAGTTAATTTTAAGTCCGCTTCGCACAATGGTGTGAAGCTGGTGGTGAAAAGGATTATTGTGAATGTTCAGAATCTGCCATCCTGAAGGAAGCTCTGCAGGTGCAATTTTCAGAAAACGTTCATAATCGCTGCGGAACATGCTAATATCAATATCATCGTCCCATGGAATAAATCCCTTGTGGCGGACGGCACCGAGAAGTGTGCCATAGTCAGCAAAATATTGGATGTTGTGACGATTACATATCTCGGCAACAACTTCCAATACCTCGATCTCAGCGGCCCAGGCACATTTCATCATAGGTTCAATATAAAAATCATCACGGATTTCACCTTGAAAATAATTGGGGGGAAAATTAGCCATACAAAAGCCCTTTCTCGTATCGTTAAAATCAAATCAAGCATAGCATATCTGAGCATAAAAAGATAGAGACAGATGGATAAAAAATGCAAAATAGAAAAAGAAAATAATGACAGGGCTTATATACGGAGAATTGAATATATGATATAATAGATAATATGTGAATTGCAAAGGTTCAGATGATTTAATATGGATGTGAGAGACACTATTTCGGGTATTATGAATTTGCCGAAAACAGAGATAGGTAACATATCTGAAGTAAAAAAAGGTATGACAAATCAGTCTTTTTTATTTTCCTGTGACGGGGAGGAATACATTCTCAGAATTCCGGGTGTAGGAACATCTATGCTGATAGACAGGAAGCGAGAGGCTGCAGTCTATAATGTGTTAAAAGACAGTGATATATGTGATCATATTATTTACTTTAATAAAGAGACAGGATATAAAATATCTAGATTTTATAGAAATGCATGCGTCTGTAATGCCGGGAATGATAACGATGCAAAAAGATGTATGATTTTTCTGCGGAATTTTCACCAAAGAAAGTATTGTGTAGAACATTCCTTTGATCTGTGGGAGAGAATTAACTATTATGAATCGTTATGGACGAAACAAACGATCTATGAGGATTATAATTCTGTCAAAAAAAGAGTACTTCAGCTGAAAAAATATGTTGATATGCAAAAGAAAGAAAGTTGCTTATGTCACATAGATGCCGTTCCCGATAATTTTCTGCTTGTAGAGAATGAAATACATTTGATTGACTGGGAATATGCGGGGATGCAGGATCCACATGTGGATATCGCAATGTTTGGCATTTATTCTCTCTATAACAGAAGCCAAATGGATCAACTGATAGATTTTTACTTTGAGGAAGAATGCTCTAAAGAATTGAGAATAAAAATATATTGTTATATCGCAATATGTGGACTCCTTTGGAGCAACTGGTGTGAATACAAGAGAATGTGCGGTGTAGAGTTCGGAGAATATGCTGCAAAGCAATATCAGTATGCGAAAGAATATTTTGACATAGTTAAGTCTGAAATCGGAATAAAGGAAGTATAGAAAAATGAATCGTGTCAGAAGAGCAATCATAATGGCAGCAGGATATGGAAACAGAATGTTACCGATTACTCGAAATATCCCCAAACCATTAATAAAAGTGAATGGGACAGCCATGATTGAAACGATTATCCGAGCTCTTTTGGCAAATAACATTGAGGAAATATATATTGTGGTGGGATATTTGAAAGAACAATTTAAATCATTGGCAGAGAAATATCCTATGATTTCATTGATTGAAAATCCTTACTTTGATAGTTGTAATAATATCTCTTCTTTATATGCTGCCAGAGAATACCTGGAAGAGGCAATGATATTAGACGGAGATCAGGTCATTTACAATGAAAAAATTCTTTCGCCGTATTTTCAGCATTCCGGATATAACTGTGTTTGGGCAGAAGATGATACAGAAGAATGGCTGCTTACGACAGAGGCAAACAGGATCATATCGTGCAGCAGAACCGGCGGAAGACAGGGGTGGCAATTGTATAGCATTTCCCGATGGACCAAAGACGATGGAATGAGATTGAGAAAACATTTGGAACAGGAATTTGATATACATAAAAATCGACAGATATACTGGGATGACATTCCTATATTCTGTTATCCAGAGGAATATGAGTTGGAAGTGTATCCTATGAAGTCACAGGATGTCAGAGAAATAGACAGTGTAGAAGAATTGGCTACAATAGATGAGAGTTATCGAAAATATATAATGTAGGAAATGATATGAAAGAGAACAAAGTAAAAGACAATGAAATTGACTGGTATGCTATAATTATTCCGTTGGTTGGCGTAATTATAATCAGTATCTTATTTTTGACATTCCCAGACAAAAGTATGCAAATGATACAGGTGGTAAGAGCCTTTTTGGGAAATCAGTGTGGAATCTATTATGCGGTACTTGGACTGGGAATATTTTTTTGCAGTATCTATATGGCATTCTCCGATTTCGGTAAAATATTGTTGGGGAAATCGGGAGAGAAGAAACGGTATTCTTCACTTCGCTGGGGGATGATGATTTTTACATCTACTATGGCAGCGGATATTTTGTTTTATTCTCTCTGTGAATGGGCATTATATGCAAACGAGCCATACATAGAAGAGCTGGGAGGAATACAGAAGTGGGCATCGACTTATCCGTTGTTTCACTGGGGGCCGATTGTGTGGAGCATGTATATTGTATTAGCGGTAGCGTTCGGATTTATGCTTCATGTAAGAGGAAGAAATCGTCAGAAATTTTCTGAGGCATGTCGGTCATTATTGAAGGAGAAAGTAGATGGAATCTGGGGAAAACTGATTGATCTGGTTGCTATTTTTGCCCTGATAGCCGGAACTGCAACCACTTTTTCATTGGCGACACCATTGCTGTCCAGTGCATTGTGTTACGTATTCCAGTGGCAGAAAAACAGCAAAATTACGGTACTCATATTACTTGTCATTGCAGCAATTTATACGGTGACAGTATGGTTTGGAATGAAAGGCGTTTCCAGACTTTCGGCCAGCTGTTCTTATTTGTTCTTGGCATTGCTTGCTTATGTATTGCTTGGGGGAGGAGAGTGCACCTATATACTTGAAACCGGGTTTTCAGCGATGGGAAATCTCGTTCAGAATTTTATGGGTATGGCAACATGGATGGACCCTCTTAGAACAACATCTTTTCCACAGAATTGGACGATATACTATTGGGCCTATTGGATGGTGTGGTGTGTTGCAACTCCCTTTTTTATCGGGAAGATCAGTAAAGGCAGAACCATCAAAGAAACGGTTTTGGGAGGTTATGCCTGGGGACTTTTGGGAACTTTTTCTTCGTTCATTATTTTGGGAAATTATGGATTGGCACAGCAGATGAAAAGAGGTGTACCAATATCGGAAATGATTGCAAACACAGGAGATTACGCAGAAGCTATCCTGCGCATTTTCCAAACATTGCCATTGCCGCGAATTGCTTTATTGCTATTAGCTGTTACAATGATTGCATTTTATGCAACCACGTTTGATGCTCTTACAATGGTGATTTCAGTGTATTCTTATAAGAAAATCAGAGCAGATGCAGAACCGGATAAGCGCATAAAAACATTTTGGGCAGTTGTATTTATACTGTTTCCCATAGCGCTGATTTTCAGTGAAGAATCTATGTATAGTTTGCAATCCGTATCAATTATTGCAGCATTCCCCATAGGGATAGTTATTGTGTTGATCATAATAAGCTTTTTTAAAGATGCACATAGACTGATATATGAAAAGGAAGAGGAAGAATGATGGAAGAGAAAATGGCTTTTGATGAACTGCAGCAAATGGTATCTATATGTTTGGACGAGATCATACAGCTAAAGCAGGAGAAAGAACAATTACAGCAGAAAAATCAGGGATTAGAGCAGTTAATGGCACAATTAATAGACGGACAGAAACAGGTGATTTCCAGTGTGAATCAGTGTTTTGATAATATTGACACCAACAGGCATTTCGTAAATAGAGCTATTGATAATGTGAAATATGAGCATATGGGAGAGATAATAGGAGAAGATTATTATTCCCCCTCTTTCTATAATTATTCAGAGACTATTGATGGAATTGTGAAGGAAGGTAAAAGTCTGGTGCGTTTTGGCGATGGAGAATTTGATTTGATGGCAGGACGAAGCAGACACAAGTTTCAACATTATGATGAAATATTGTCAAGGAGACTTCAGGAGATTATTCAGTTACAAGAAGCTAGACTGATGGTAGCGGTTGCTGATAACTACGGCTCGTTAGAAAAATATAATGAAGATGGTAAACAGGGAATTCGGAGTTACATGACCAAAGAAGTGCGCATGGAACATAGGAAATGGCTTGATTTGAATAGAACATACCATAATACATATATTACAAGACCCTATGCTCTGTTTGCGGATAATCATACGCAGGCACCATTGGAAAGATTTCGCCAGTTACAGAGAATATGGGAAGGAAGAAAGGTTATTTTTGTAGAGGGAAATCAGTCACGTCTTGGGGTGGAAAATGATCTTTTTGACAATGCTGCCAGTATACGTAGAATTGAGGCTCCAGCGACGAGCTCATTTGACAGGTACGATGAGATACTGAATGCAGCGCTGAATTATGCAGAAAAAGATACATTATTTCTGGTGGCTTTGGGACCGACAGCAGAGGTGCTGGTATATGATTTGTTTAAAAATGGCTATCAGGCGGTTGATATCGGACATGTGGATCTGGAATATGAATGGTATTTAAATGGATCCGGTGGAAGGTGTGAAGTGAAGACGAAGTATAATAATGAAATGATTGGTGGAAATATAGTTGCAGAAATTTGTGATAAAAAGTTTGAGCAGGAAATTATTTGCAGAATAGGATGACAGAAGTGAGTATAGATAATAAGTTTCTAACAGATAACTATTTTAATAAATTAGAACAAATTGCAATTCAATATGTACATAACAACTATAATTATTGTTATTTGAAGGCCATGCATGAGAAAAATCGTGAAATCGGAACATCAACGATTGTTGTAGGCTCATCACATGCGATGAATGGCGTAGTTGAAGAACTTTTTCCAAACGAAGATGTCATAAATTTTTCTATATCTTCGCAAGATTTATATTGTGACTTTCTCCATATTAAAAAAGCAATTAGAGAAGGAAAAAAGCAAATAAGAAGATGTATTATTAATATGGGATATTATATGTTGTTTCAAGATATTTCACTGAGCAGACAAATGAATTATTTAATGCCAACTGTATATGGCCCCCTTTTTGATGATATGCATCATTATGTAGCTGAAAGTTCTATAGATTTTTTAGAGAAAATAGAATATGAACATAGTGTGTATTCAGAAGACTTGATTAGAAAAATTTGTCAGGAGTGGTCAAATGGAGCTTTTATAGAGCAAGGATCCTATTATGGCAAACTCCTTACAAGAGAACAAAACAATATTCTATCAATACATGGAGTTATGTGGCCTAAAAAGGATAATGAAGAGAAGAATCAGTATGCTTTGAAAAGAGCAGCAGATCATAATAAGCTACGCAAACATGAGCTTTCGAGACTGGAAAATGACAAAATTGTAAGGGATATGGTAGAATTTTTAGAAAAACATGAAATTAGACCTATCTTTGTTATTTTTCCATTTACACAGTGGTATAGAAAATACATAGATTCATTTTATAAGAAAGATATTTTTGAACTATTGAACTCTTTACCGCAACAGGTAGAGTTATTAGATATGAATGAGATAGATGGTTTTAATGATGAAGATTTTCTCGATACGGATCATTTGAGTTTACGTGGAGCGGAAAAAGCAACACGATTATTGGTGGAATTTATAAAAATAGAACAAATGTAAGATAAGAAAATGAGGCGAGACAAAAACATGGATAAAAAGCAAGAGATACAGGACGAAGTACAATTGATACAAGACCTTTTTGATGGAATTGACAATGGTGATTTTAACAACTTTGGAGAGACCTCTGATAAATACACATTTAAATATTTAAAGGCAATTTGGGATTTACAGACGGTATTGGATGGAGGAAAAGAACTATATAAGCAGATATACGAAATTGCAATTAAATGTGGTATACGCCATGTGCAGCAGAAATATAAAACAGGAAGGAAAATCAAAGTAGCCTTTTTGACAATTTCGGCGGCTGAGTGGCCTGCGGAATCTGTATACAGATTGTTAAAAATGAATGAAAACGTTGAAGCGTATTTGGTTGTGGGCCCGTTGATTGATCGTTCAGTTGAAAACATGGAGGATGCATTTGAGAAAACTGCAAGTTTTTTTGAAAAACGTGGATATGATGTGAGGCGGGCATATGATTCAAAAAACAAAAAGGTTAGATTGTGGGAGGAAATAGGAAAGCCGGATATAGTCATACATTTAACCCATTGGTACAAATCTTTGCCTGAGGAGTATCAGATAGAAAATTATCCATTTACCATCTTAAATTGTTATATTCCTTATGCAATGTCATTAGCAGATAACGCTAAGGGGACTTTTATGATTAATTCTTCGAATAATAGTATGTTTTTAAATATGATGTGGCATATCTACACAGATACCATGTATCACTATGAGGGATATCGAGAATATCAATTGTTGGGTGGAGAAAATGTAGTATTTACTGGGTTTCCTAAAATGGATTTCTTTTATAATAAAATAGAAAATACATCAGACCAGCTTATGCTTATGGCAAATTGGAAATATCCTACGGGATGTGATCCTAAAAACATGAAAAAGGTGATAATAGCACCACATCACACTTTTTTAGGATATGGTGGAATCTTGTATTCAACCTTCCAGTGGAATATGTACTTTTGGATTTATTTAGCTAAAAAATATGAGAACCAAATCAGCTTTATTTTTAAACCTCATCCTAATTTAAGAACAAGGGCAATTGAAGCAGAAGTTTTTAGA
>ERZ779647.299-NODE-299-length-10485-cov-1.49923_pt1 | contig 10485 bp, 9 predicted proteins | sample MGYA00511479_ERZ779647 | MGnify/ENA primary metagenome ERZ779647 (study PRJEB29588, sample SAMEA2162259) | human gut metagenome | biome: human gut; feature: human-associated habitat; material: faeces | place: Denmark | collected 2008/2010 ...
CCGTCACCGTTCTTTTCCGCCATCGCTTCCGCCCCCCACTGGGAAAGTCCCAATCCGTGACCAAATCCATATCCGGTAATAATTAAATTGTTACCTTTTACAGAAATATCAAAAAGTGTACTGTCCAAGTCAAATGCACTTTGGATTACTTCTCCGGGAATTATTTTTCTGCCGGATTTTCCAGTAATTTCCATCGTCTTAACTCGTCCTGATACTCCCCGGTCCTTCGCTTTATTATTCCCCATGTGAAGTCTGGAGAGACCTATCTTTTTTACCTTCCCCACATGATACCCTGCTCGTGAAATTGCATTGGAAAATGAATCAATCGAAACAATTTTGCGCCATGGGCGATTAACTGTAGAGCTGTTCTCCTCTTTTACTCCCCGCAGATAAGGGACATATGATCCCCATACATTTTCACTGTCTTCTGTATATCCGCCGCCATTCGCATGAAAAAGTGCATCAATAGCCTTTCCGTTATAAGTAATTATCTCTCCTGCCGTTTCTTCCACTGCTTTATTCGTTGCCGACGTTTCCACAGAACAGCCACGATACACCTGTGACCGGGTATCATCTGTTATATCATAACCGGCGGATCGGTATCCATTCTTGTGATAAACAGCATAAGTCCTTGCCGCGACAGCCTGCGCCTTAATGGCATCAGGCTTCCATGAAGGCACGATTTCACTGGGAACTACGCCCTTTAAATACAACTCCATCGGCACCCGGTTCACAACAGTAACACCATTATTCCATGCAGAAGGAATTATCTTCATTTCGCCACGATACCTGTTTCCCTTTACAGAGAAAGCTTCTTCTCCATTTCCTGTCGTAAAATACACAGGAGCATTAAAAGCCTTCCCTTCTAAAACTATATTTTTCCCTTTCCGTGATACAGAAATCCGCTTGCCGGCATTATAAGATTTCCATACTTTGCCATTCGTTTCAATTCGGAAATGACTTAGTCCCTCAATCTCTACCTGCGGCTGTCCGGAAAGCAGTCCGACTTCCACATCAGGCCCTTTTTTTTGCACAGGCTTAATCTTTGCAACATTTTTAACAACTCCTGATAAAAGCTGTACCTGTTTCTTTGTTACGGGAATAGACTCAGCACTTACGTTAACTGAATTTCCTATTAATACTGCAAAGGTTATGCATGCAGCAGCAACAGCTATATTTTTCATATAATCGTTCCTTTATTCATTCTTACCGGATAAATGATCTTTAAAATAAATATATTTTTATTTTCTAAAAAACAGATTTAAAAGAATTGTTCCTACAATACTGATCACAAAAGATGAGACGACAGGAAAGAAAAACGTCGTCTTTCCCCAGGACCAGTGAATATCCCCCGGCAACTGCCCCAACAAGAAAAATTTGCCACTGAAACCTATTGCCACACCTGCTATGATCATAAAAATTCCGAAAACAATCAACATCTTTCCAAAATCCATTATCCCCCCTCAAACAGTTCGTCTTGAACCGTTTCTTTACTCCATATCGCACCTAAATGGTCATAAGCCGCCTTGGTTGCGATCCGCCCTCGCGGTGTACGGGAAATGAATCCGATTTGCATCAGATACGGCTCGCATATATCTTCAATAGTAGCCCGTTCCTCACTAATTGACGCGGATATTGTGTCAATACCCACAGGCCCGCCATTAAATTTTTGTATAATTGCTTTTAATACTTCCCGATCAATCAAATCCAATCCGATATCATCCACATAAAGCGCAGAGAGAGAGTCTGCCGCAATCTCCTGTGAAATAACTCCTTCCCCTTTTACCTGTGCAAAATCACGAATACGTTTTAATAATCGGTTCGCGATTCTTGGCGTCCCCCGGGATCGACGTGCAATTTCTTCCGCTCCCGTCTCTTCGATTTCAATATTCAAAATCCCTGCTGCACGAATCAGTATATGCTTTAATTCGTCTGCCGTATAAAACTGCATATGATTAATAATACCGAAACGATCCCTAAGCGGAGCCGATAAAGCCCCAGCCCTGGTAGTCGCGCCAATCAAAGTGAATGGCGGCAACTCAATGCGTATGGAATTAGCACCGGCGCCTTTCCCCATGACAATATCCAACGCGAAATCTTCCATGGCCGGATAGAGTATTTCCTCTACACTTCGATTTAAACGGTGAATCTCATCAATAAATAAAACATCATGTTCCTGTAGCGTAGAAAGGATAGCAGCCAAATCTCCGGGCCTCCCGATGGCCGGCCCGCTCGTCACCTTAAACTGGACTCCCAATTCATTAGAAATAATTTTTGCCATCGTGGTTTTTCCAAGACCGGGCGGTCCGTAAAGCAATACATGGTCAAGTGCTTCTTTTCTGGATCTTGCGGCAGAAATATAAACATGCAGATTCTCTTTAAAATTCGACTGTCCAATATAGTCACTTAACCGCTGCGGACGAATAGTCTGCTGCCACTCATCCCGCCTGCTTCCTTCACCTGCAGTAATCCGTCCTTCTGTGCCTAACATTTCTATATGTTCTTCTCCACCAAGGCTTTTTATATATTTGTTATTCATAAATACCTTCAAGCAACCTCTCTTACCCCTGCTGAAATATCAGTACAACTTTATTGTTTTCCAAACTCACGAAGAGCTGCACTCACCAATGGGGAAACATCTTTATATTCTATTGACAGCTTTTTCAGTACCGGTTGAATTTCCGTATCTTCATAGCCAAGCGCACGAAGGTACTTAGCCGCATCGGCAGCAATACCGCTTTCATCCGGTTTTCCGGCCGCCAACGATTCCGGCTCATCTATATCGCCCTCTGCGAAATCTCCTACCTTATCTTTTAATTCCACCAAAAGCCGTTCAGCCGTTTTCTTGCCCACACCGGGCAGCTTTGTTAAAACTGATAAATTTCTGTTCCGGATACTCAAAACAAAATCCTCCGGCTCCATCACTGAAAGAATGCCCATTGCCACTTTAGGTCCTATTTTAGACACCGAGATAAGAATAAGGAACAGATCATATTCTTCCTGTGTCAGGAACCCATATAAAAGTATAGCATCTTCTCTTACTGCCATATAAGTCAGAAGCCGTACAGGCGTCCCTAAATGAATTTTCTGACGGCTCATTTCTGAAATAAATACACGGTATCCTATACCGCCGGCTTCGATGAAACAGAACTCTTTAGAAACAACGGTCGCTTTACCTTTTATATATCCAATCATATTTCCTCCTTGAACAGCCGCTTATGTTCCATTTGATAAATAGCCGTTAATCCTATTGCCAATGCATCTGCTGCATCATCAGGATTTATTTTTGTATTTATATGCATGATCCGCATAACCATTTCAATGACTTGTTTCTTTTCCGCGCGCCCATAGCCGGCCAATTGCTGTTTAACCTGTAGCGGAGTCACATTCACTGCAGGTACGCTCTGCCTGTATCCGGCAAGAAGAATTACCCCTCTGGCCTGCGCGACTTCAATTCCTGTTGTTATATTCGTATTAAAATAAAGCGATTCCACTCCCATGAAATGCGGACGGTACATTTCTATAAGTTCAGCCACCCCTTCATAAACGATATTTAAACGTTCTAAGGAATTCTGTTCCTTAAATGTTTCAATTACACCATAGTTAATCGGCACAATTCTATTTCCATGCTTCTCTACAATTCCAAACCCGCAGCGTCCTGTTCCGGGGTCAATGCCAAGTACGCGCATAATGCCCTCCCAGTGAAATTATTTCTTATTATATCATAGACAAAATATGGAAATTCTCTGTTCCAAGCTGACATCTGCAAAACAAAACAGGTCCGAAGACCTGCTTCTTTTAAGTTAAAGGTTACGGGAGTCCGTCCTCCATTAAATGCGCATAATGTTCTTGGATCTTTTGGGTTACATCGCCCACCTTACCGCCGCCAATAAGGTTACCATCAATGGATAAGACCGGAATGATCCCATCCTGGGAATTTGTCAGAAATACCTCTTCGGCTGTCATCATATCTTCAAACCGCACAGGCTCAGATGCCTCATCAATAGATGTTACCCCTGCAGATGGAGCTGCGCGAGTGAGTACAAGAGAACGGGTAACCCCACGAATCATATGCTCATTCGTTGCCGGGGTCCAAATAACTCCCGCTTTGACAATACATACATTTGAATGAGATGCTTCTGTCAAAAGTCCGTCTTTAATAAAGACAGCATCATAACAATTTTTTTTCTGCGCCTCTGCTCTTGCCATCATATTATTTAATTGATTCAGACTCAAAATATCGCAGTGATGTCCGCGATCATCATCAAGTGTAATACAGTTCACTCCGGACTGGACTTTTTCAATTGCATTCAAATCAATAGGCTTCCCATATACAAGGACATTCGGTTGAAGCGCACTTCTTGCAGGGATCGTGAAGTTATGGTCATCACTCCCCCGAGTCACAATAATCTTCACATACCCTTCTTCAATTTCAGACTCTTCTACAACGACTTCTACGATTTCAGTAAATTCATCAGGAGCTGTTACGGGGCGGATTCCTAAAAGGCGCATGGACCGATATAATCGGTCGGTATGATAAGAAAACCCGAAAGAATGTCCATGGTGTATACGGATCCATTCATAAGCACCGTCTCCAAACTGGATCGCCCGATCATCAGCACTGATAATTTGTGAAAAATCATAGTAAAAATTGTGATTGTAATATATGGCAGTTTTGGTTTCTCCCATACAATTCCCCTCCCAGCAAACAGAATACAGAATCAATCGTTTTCTTCTGCGTAATATCCTGCTAAAATTACTATACCGTTATTGTTTTTCAGATTTTATCATTTTTATTTTTTCAATAAATAACGGCAGGAATGTTTTTAAATCCGCAATGACCGCATAATCCGCTGTTTCCATAATCGGTGCTTTCGCATCACGGTTTACCGCGATAAGAACATCCGCTTTTACTGCGCACAAATGCTGCATAGCACCGGAAATCCCAAAAGCAAAATATACCTTGGGAGAAACACCTTTACCGGTTTGTCCGATTTGATGGCTCTGTTTCTCCCAGCCAAGTTCAGCTATAGGTCTGCTGCATCCCACTGATGCGCCAAGCAATTCCGCCAATTCATGAAGTTGTACCCATTCTTTTTCTGAATGAATACCGCGACCGCCGGAAACAATAACAGATGCCTCTTCCACCGGATTATCATCAGAAATTTCAGGTAGAATTTCTTTTAAAAGCGTGCCAAAATCTTCCAGCCCCAGCTGGACGGGAACATCAATAATTTCACCAATACGGCTTTCATCATATGTGGGATACCGGAATGTCCCTGCCCTGACCGTCCCTACCTGCGGACGGAAATCAGGACTGACAATATCCGCCATAATATTTCCTCCCATCGCCGGACGGGACCAGACAACCAGTTTCGTTTCCGGTTCAACAGATAATTCCGTTACATCTGCCGTTACACCGCAAACTAAGTCTGCGAGGAGCCAAATCCCTGCCATAAGGATCTGCTCCAAACATCACGATATTGGGTTTCTTTTCTTTAAAAAATCCCGTTAAAGCCTTCTGATATGCCACACCATCATAATGCGTAAAAATCGGTGCATCCATAACGTAAACGAAATCCGCACCAAGATGAATAAGTTCTTGTGCTTTATCGCGAATCTCACTTCCCACAAGAACAACGGACACCGATTCATTCAGTTCAGCAGCCAATTCACGGGAAGCTCCAATCAATTCCCCCGTAACTTTCTGTATTTCACCATATTTAGGAATGGCAACAACGTAAATTCCTTTATAATCAGAAAAATCCATACTTACCCTCCTAAATTACAGAAATTTTCCTTAATGCTTCTATCAGAATATCTACCGATTCTTGAGGATTTTTTTCCTCAATACGAAGGTTTTCCTTTTGTGGCGGTACTACGGGCCGTACACGTTTCACCTGTGTGGGAGAACCTTTTATTCCAATCCGTGCAGTATCAATATCCAAATCCGCCGCTGTAATGATATGAAGTTCAGCATCTCCCTTGCCCAAAATTCCTTTTATCGAGGAATACCGCGGTTTGTTAAGTTCTGGCAAAACGGTTACTACCGCAGGAAGTTTTAATTCAACAACTTCAGCACTGCTTCCATTTTGCCTGGTAACAATAAGACCGCCTTCTTTTTCACAAGAAATAAATGAAGCGCCACTCACATCGGCAATCCCGAGTGTTGCTGCTATTTCAGGCCCTATCTGCGCTGTATTACTGTCAATAGATTCTATTCCGCAGAAAATCAAGTCAGGCATCCCTATTTTAGAAATGGCTGCAGCAAGGGTATAGCTGGTTGCCAAAGTATCCGCTCCGCCAAAGGCCCGATCTGTTACCAGATAAATATCATCAGCCCCCATAGCAACCGCGTCCCGAAGAACGGCTTCCGCCTGCGGCGGTCCCATGGTAATCACCGTAACCGTTCCACCTATCCGATCCCTAAGAGATAAGGCTGCTTCCAACGCATTCAAATCAACAGGATTCATAATGCTATTGGCATTATTACGTTTAAGGCGCCCCGTTTCCGGATCCACTTCCATTTTGGAAGTGTCTACTACCTGTTTAATACAAACGAGAAACTTCATGACATCCCCCTTTATCTATTAAACCATATGATTCAGTATATCATACGGGCATGGATTATGCATAAATATCACGCCTCGGTAACTCATTCAGTTTCCCTGCTTATGCAAGACTTCTCCCACTACAGATTGGGGGCCCAACAGCTTTTTGAGTGCTATTTCAGAATCCGCACTGAAGTCCAGATAAAACTCTCTGCTCATTGTAATCTTCTGGTGTGTTCTCTCCAGATGAAGAAATACAGGAACATTCCCATGATTTTCTCTCAATATGACCGACAACCGATTACTTACGGCATCAGATTCATGGGCAGCATCGATATAAAGATGAACTGACTTATACATCGGACGTACTACTTTATGGAACTGTGCCAGCGGTATAATCTCCTCGGCCAATATTCTTACATCCCTTTCATTCGCCTGCACACGCCCGCGGACACACACCGCGCGGTCTTCAGAAATCATCATACGTGAGTTTTCCCATACAGAAGGAAATATGACCGCTTCCATGGCTCCTTCATAATCTTCCAGACTTACATACCCCATGGGCGCGCCTTTTTTAGTTGTCATACTTTTGACGCGGGTTATAATCCCTCCAACAGAAACCATCTTCCCGTCATATTTCATCCCATCACTCAACAGTGAATAAATAGGCGAACAATATTTCATCTGCTGCTTATAAGAATCAAGAGGATGCCCGCTTACATAAAACCCAAGCAGTTTTCTTTCCGAATCGATCTTCTCCGCCGCCGACATATCTGGTAAATCGGGATAAACGATTGTTTTTGCCTTTATTTCTCCACCAAATAAGGACAATTGTCCCGATTCCCTGTCACTTCGCGTCACTGACGCATTATTTAATGCCTGGGGCAGCACTTCGATAAGCTGTCTGCGATTATAGCCAAAAGAATCCATAGCCCCGCAGCGAATCAGACTTTCACAGGCGCGGCTGTTCAATCCCTTGGAATCAATCCGTTCCAGCAGATCGGAAATAGATTTAAACGCGCCATCTTTTTTCCGTGCGCCGATAATGGAATTTACGATTCCTTCTCCTACATTTTGCACACCGGCAAGACCAAAAAGAATGGTATCCCCATTCACGGAAAATCCCGCTTCACTTCGATTTACATCAGGCGCCGCTATTTTTACTCCTGCACGTCTTGTGTCGGAAATATAACGGCTGACCTTATTACGATCCCCATTATAACAAGTCATCATAGCTGCCATGAACTCAGGTCTGTAATGTGCTTTTAAATATGCTGTCTGCCAGGCAATCCATCCATAACATACACTATGTGACTTATTGAATCCATATCCGGCAAAATGAACCATCAGATCAAATACACGGTTAGCAATTTCTTCACTTATTTTTTGTACTGCCGCCCCTTTAACAAACAACTCACGCTGGGCCTGCAGTATTTCCGGTTCTTTATGCCCCATCGCGCGACGAAGAAGATCCGCCTGACCAAGACTGAATCCCCCCATAACAGACGCAATCTGCATAACCTGTTCCTGATACAGGATAATCCCGTAAGTTTCTTTAAGAATTGTCTCCAACGAAGGATGCGGATAATCAACTGCCGTTTTCCCATGCTTGCGGTTAATAAAATCTTCCGCCATGCCACTCCCCAGCGGTCCGGGGCGATATAAGGCTACCATAGGAATCAAATCTTCAAAACACTCAGGTTCCAACTGCATCAAAAGCGATGTAAACCCTGATGATTCCGACTGAAATACCCCCACCGTATCTCCGGAGCACAGCATTTTGCAAGTCAATTCATCCACATGAGGAATCGCTTCTATGTCAAGCGCAATTCCTCTGTTCGTCTTAATCATTTCTAATGCATCATGAATAACCGTAAGATTGCGAAGACCTAAAAGATCCATCTTAAGCAGTCCAAGCTCTTCGTCCAAGTCCTTTTCATACTGGGTTTGGATAAAATTATCCTGGGTCAACTGTATAGGAACATATTCTTCGACCGGTTCGGAACAGATCACTACGCCTGCCGCATGGGTTCCCGAGTTTCTTGAAAGGCCTTCTAAATCCAGACAATGGTCAATCAAACGATGTATATTACTATCAGACGCATATAATTCCGCAAACTCTTTTGACCGTTCCAGCGTTGTCCTCAGCGTAACTCCGGGACCACTCGGAATCATTTTGGCAATCCGATCCACTTCCCGAAGCGGCATGCTTAACACACGCCCGACATCCCGAATTACCGCACGGGCAGCCAATGTACCAAAAGTAATAATCTGCGCCACATGGTCTTCACCATATTTTTTTGCTAAGTACTCAATGACCTGACCCCGCCCTCTGTAACAGAGATCCGTATCAATATCAGGCATAGAAATCCGTTCCGGATTTAAGAAGCGTTCAAAAAGCAAATGAAAACGCAGCGGATCCACTTCCGTGATATGGAGAAGATATGACACGATACTCCCTGCAGCACTTCCTCGCCCCGGACCGATAGGAATACCGTGTGTTTTCGCATATTGAATGAAATCCATGACAATGAGAAAATAATCAGCAAACCCCATCTGGTTTATAACGCCCAGTTCATAATCAAGACGCTCTTTTTCCTTATTCCCATAGTTCGGATATCGCTCAGGAAGAGCTTCTTCACACAACCTGCGCAAATAAGTTGCCGCGGTTTCTCCTTCAGGAACGGTAAAAGACGGCAGCTTGTGTTTACCAAAAGTAAATGTGACATTGCACCGTTCTGCAATCCTCGCTGTATTCTCAATGGCCCCGGGAAAGTTTCCCAAAAGCGCTTTCATCTCTTCTCCGCTCTTACAATAGAATTCCTCATTCGCAAAACGGAATCGACCGGGATCATCCATCGTGTTTCCCGTTGATATACAAAGTTTGATCTCCTGACTTCCCGCATCCTTCTTTCTGGTATAGTGAAAATCATTGGTCGCCACGAGTCCAAGTCCATATTCTTTGGCAAGTTCAGCCAGCACAGGCCGTACCGCCGCCTCTTCCGACAATCCGTGGTTTTGTAATTCTATAAAGTAATTATCTTTTCCAAACGTATCCATATAAAACCGGATAATTTTTCTTGCCTGTTCCAAATCTCCCTTTAGGACTGCCTGTGGCAATTCGCCGCCGATACAAGCCGACAATGCAATAATACCTTCATGATACTTCAGAAGTAAATCATGATCTGCCCGAGGTTTATGATAGTATCCTTCCGTCCACGATTTTGAACAAATTTTTATAATATTCTTATAACCAGTGTTATTCTCTGCCAAGAGAATCAAATGAGCCAACTTTTCTTTTTTATCGGCATCCTTAATGAAACGGCTCCCCGCTGTCACATATATCTCACAACCGATAATCGGCTTAATCCCCTGTTTTAAGCATTCTTTATAAAGGTAAACAGCTCCATACATAACGCCATGATCTGTAATGGCTATCGCCGTCTGCCCCAGTTCTTTTACATACGAAACAAGTTCCTTGATTCGACAAGTTCCATCAAATAGGCTGTACTCTGTATGAGAATGGAGATGAACAAATGAATCCATACTATCCTCCAATTCATTAACTATACACAATCAAATTACAAAAAGATATTTAGCATTTCAGTATTTATCATACCACAGGGATAATTCTCCACCAATAAAAAACAGGCTTTAACCTTATTTTTCTCTTGGTTGCCTGTTTTCCGTTTTTACTCAACTTTTTCTGATCTTTTCTTCTTTAGTACCACTGAACTACCGCTCTTTTCCGCTTCAAGAACATCATCTTCCGATAAGTGATCCGTATCTAAAACGATTTTCACACCCATCCGATCCAGCATTTCATCAATAGTATGCTGCGTTTTAAAAAGTTCACCCATTTTTAGCTCCTTATCCTCATTTTCATTCAAATATGGTCTTCCCAAACATATTCCACTTTATGACGACACATCCG
>ERZ779647.311-NODE-311-length-10131-cov-2.20177_pt1 | contig 10131 bp, 6 predicted proteins | sample MGYA00511479_ERZ779647 | MGnify/ENA primary metagenome ERZ779647 (study PRJEB29588, sample SAMEA2162259) | human gut metagenome | biome: human gut; feature: human-associated habitat; material: faeces | place: Denmark | collected 2008/2010 ...
GACCGCCTTAAAGCCTGCGGACTTGCCGGTAAAGGAATTTCCGTTCATAAACTGCGTCATACGGCGGCTACGCTTATGTATCAGAACGGTGTTGACGTCCGTGTGCTTAAAGAGGTCCTCGGACACGAAAACCTCAATACCACCCAGATCTATACCCATGTGGTAAATACTCAGCTCCGTGACGCTATAAATTCAAATCCGGTAATGGATATAAAAAACGATCTGCCAGAACCCGATTTGAAGCAGAATGAGGATAAGAATAACAAGTAATTTCGCTATAACTTAAATTTTACGAAATTAGCACTATAATAATTAAAACGACCTATTGGTGATGAACTGTTGATAGGACAGCGGCATATTTTATTCACCTGTTACTTCTCTGAATAATCCCTTGCATCCAAGCAGTACATCTCTGTAGGTATCAGCAAAGTTCCCCGTGTACCACGGATCCGCAATGCTTCCGTCTATCCCTGCGTGTGACAACAGCAGACTTACCTTGTTTTCGGGATCGCTTCTGATGATACGCATTATATTGCGTATATTCATCTCATCCATAGCGATTGTGTAATCATATCTGTCATAATCAGACTTTGTGAGCTGCACTGCCCTCTTTTTATCGCAGGATATTCCGACCTCCGCCAGCTTTCTTTTAGTGCCGTAATGCACAGGATTACCGATTTCCTCGGTACTTGTCGCACACGAAGCGATGACGAATTCATCGGACTTCCCTGCCTTTGCGACTATATCCTTCATTACAAATTCTGCCATAGGTGAACGGCAGATGTTGCCGTGGCAGACGAATAAAATCTTGTACATTGGGTTAAATCTCCTTATTTTGCGGCATTATGCCGTATTTTGCCGAGTTTCTGAGCGGCTGAAAGCTGTGCAGAATTACTACGATTTTCGCACATTTCCGCATATCTTGGCATAATGTAGCCGTCAATCGTAGTAAAAACGTAGTAGAAATGGCTTGAGATTACTACTCTTGGATTTGCCGTGGCGATGGTTCATTATTGTGCCAAAAACTGACCTACAAGCTGGAATTTGACAAGCCGTTATTGAATTTCCTTGATAAACACTTGCATTCGCCTTGTTAGAAGCTCATGGATGTTTTTAATTTCTTCTTTATCTACCCATTTGTAAGCAATTGTTTCTCCTTCTTGAAGAAGAATGGAGTCTTTGTCACATTCGATATCGCATAAATATTCCACATAAATAGAATGATGTTTATTATGAACGACACGACCAATTTCGATTAAGTTTTCGGAACAAATGCCTGTTTCTTCTCTTAACTCTCTAACAGCACATTCTAAGGGGAGTTCTCCTTTTAATGCGGAGCCACCTGCGGTTAATTCCCACATACCGCCAAAATGCTTCCTTTTGTCCCTTTGCATAAGAAGATATTGTCCATCAGTATGTCGTACTGCAATTTCGCAAACTAAGTGATAAATCCCGTCTGGGATTTCATCGCCTCTTACTAACACAATGTTGTCAAGCTTGTTAAATTGATTATCATATGCGTCCCATAGTTCCAGCATAGTACACCTCCGCCAAATTCCGATTCGTCGTCCGGTTAACTATTTTAATTATACCACAAACTCTTACTCTTGCATAGTACCTAAAAAGAGAAAAAACGCTCCGAAATCATATTCAGAGCGTCTAGTGCAATTTCTAAATGTATGTTTTAAGCCGTTTCCGACCCCTTACCCGCAACCTCTTTCCTTGCCTGTTCCAGTTCCTCCATTCTCCGCAGTTCGTCCTGAGCGTCCTCAAGTCCGAGATGTGTGTAAGTATTCAAAGTAACACCGATGTCGCTGTGTCCCATAAGGTATTGCAGCGTTTTCGGGTTCATGCCGGATTTCGCCATATTGCTGCAATAGGTGTGGCGGCAGACGTGCGGCGTTATGCTTGGCATTTGCAGGCGGTAAATCTCGTTGTACCGATTCACCATATTCTTTAATCGGTGTTCCCGGTGCATTGCGACCAGCGGCATTCCATTTTTGTCGTAGTACAGAAATCCCGCGTACCCATCTATTATATGAAGTCGGGTCTGCGATGTCCCTTTTTGCGATAAAATATTACGCAAGTGAGTATTTATCCGCTGTTGATAATGATTTTAAATTAGGGAAACGTTGAATAAAACAAAATCGACCCGCTCACATGAGTATACTCACAGGTCTGATTTTGTTACGCTTCGCTTTATTCAGCGCATCCCTAGTATAGATTCGTTTCATCTCAAACTTATTATAATAGACATATGGAATTTCTAAAAAAGGCTCTGGCAACTCAGTTGTCGGAGCCTTTTATGTATAAATTAGACTTTCAGGAGTTTACAGCAGGATGTGTTTCTGCATTTGAGGAATCGCTATAAAGCGAGAAACTCTTAACCAACTGCTTGAGCATATTAGCCTGGCTGCTGAGCTCTTCGGAAGCGGCAGCAGACTGTTCAGATGTAGCAGAGTTGTTCTGAACGACATTTGATATCTGGTCAACTCCGATTGTAACCTTGACGATGGAGTCAGCGGCTTTCTTGGAAGAATCGGCAATCTTGTTGTTTATGGCCGTAACCTTGCCGGCTGTTTCGCCGACCTTGTTCATCTTTTCAGCAACTTCGGCGCAGAGCTTATTTCCGCTGACGATGGAGTTAACAGTGCTTTCGATGATCCGAGTCGTATTCTGAGCTGCTTCAGCAGATTTTCCTGCAAGGTTTCTGACTTCTTCAGCAACTACTGCAAAGCCCTTTCCGGCTGCGCCGGCTCTTGCTGCCTCAACTGCGGCATTGAGTGAAAGAATGTTTGTCTGGAATGCGATATCCTCGATAGTCTTGACGATTTTCTTGGTTTCGCTGGAGAATTCGTTGATCTCGTTCATGGCTCTTACAAGCTCTGACATCATGGCATTGACTTCCTGGACGGCCGCTCCTGCGGCATTTGCTTTATCACTTGCTTCCGCTGCGTCCGAAGAATTAGCCTTGATGTCTTCGGAAATAGACGCAATATTTTCAGAAAGCTCCTGGATAGATGCTGCCTGCTGCGTTGCCCCCTGAGCAAGAGCCTGAGCGCCTGATGAGACTTCTTCTGTGCCGCTTAAAAGCTGGTCGGAAGCCTGGTCAACATTTGAAAGGGCAGCGGAAAGATTATCGCGTATATACATCAGGCTGTCGCGGATCTCGCTGGTTTCGCCAACGTAGCTATCGTAATTCCTGCACACATCTGAAATGCTGGGCAGCACGTCCTGGAAGAATCTGATGACCTTCCTTGCTGCATGGGCAAGTACACCCAGCTCGTCCTTGGATCGGTATGTGATAGTGCCGTCAGCTTCTTTGAGCAGACCGTTTGCGATAAGGTTCATGGAATCTTTAATCTGAATGATTGGCGTGACTATTGCCTTTGTGAGAACGACTGTGAGAGCAACCACAAGTATTGCAGCCGCCACAACTACTGCAATTATTACGACAATATTGATTGTTTTGGTAGTCTGTGCATTATTGTATCTTGTGGTAATTGCTTCTTTGAGTTCGGTTGTAAGGTTTTCCAGAATGCCCGTAACTTTCGTGAGGTTAGGCTCATATTCGTTCAGATATATAGAATACGCTTCCAGATTGCCCTCATAGCTGAATTTTGCGCTTGCTTCTACTATTCTCTCACGAATAGAAGCTGCGTCGTCCATGACAGTGTGGATATTTTCGACTTCATCTGAAAACTGTGGGTCATATTCAAGAAAGCTGTCGAGATAGTCGAAGAACGCTGACCGGTCGCTGCTTATGTCTTCAACGAGCTTGTCTAAATCAGCCTGATTATCAGTACAGGTGGCTTTCAGAATATTACCCTGGAATATTCTGATGTAACGTCTGGCGCTTTCAAGATTTGACAATGCGGGAATAGATATATTGACGTAATTGTCAGACGTAGAAGCTATGTTGTTTGTTGATACCAGGGAAACAACACCCAGAACAAATGTCAGCAGAAGCACAACTGCAAACGTGCAGATTATCTTCTTGGAAATCTTTAGATTTTTCATTGCTTTTTTCTCCTGTTCAATTGAAGTTGACTTTTAATTGCAGTAATTTACAGTTGTTACTTACATTAAAAGATAATTTATAATTGTAATTTTATCAGTTTATTTACTAAAAATCAACACATAATTCTAGTAAAAATGCCACATTTGTAACGTTGCACAATTTATTTGTTTTTGTAAATTTGATTTTGTCAAAGTGTATAAAAATCCCGTCTTCCTATTTGAATTGAAAGGCGGAGCAGTGTTATTTTATAGAATTCCAAAGCAGCAAGTTCCGTGTGAGTTTACTTTGTCAGAGATTTTATCACTTACCTTGAAAAGGTAACTTTTTCATCAATATTGGCTTGCAACCCGTGTTACGACAACTCTGCTGGGCTATTTAATCAGCGTTTCCCTAAAAGCTATACTGCCTACAACATCACCTGTTTCATTCAGAGCGATAACATTGAAGCAATCGTTTTTGATCTTGTTATCATAATTGAATCTGACGATACTGTCAGCCCATTCAGGCTTGTTCCATAATGCTGTTGCGATTTTTTCAGCAAGCGTAGTTGTGATAAATTCTCTTACAGTGACAGTTATTTTTCCACTGTCTGTTGTGTTGCTACGATACGGTTTATCCGCTTTGATAAAATTCAATTTGTTCATAATAACTCCTTATAAAAAAGTGTTCCCGATAACGAGAACACTTTGAATTTTATCATCGCACAATCGCTATATCAAAAGCATAAATGTGAATGACAGCTATTCCCGTTATCTCCAATAATTGATTTCATGTCATTCACCTGCCTTTCTTTGTTTTTTATTATATCAAAACAAAATCTATATATCAACATTTCAGCCATATTACTCCTGAACTCATCTTCATTTCGCAATAATTTTAATTTTACGCAATATATTCTTCGCCACACTATCCGATTGCCATGTCAAGCCCTTCCTTTCAATAAATTCGACACAATTCGCAGAATTTTTTTATATTTTTCAATCTTCGTGCTTGAATTTATTGACATTAAAAGATAAAATATGATATTCTTTAAGAGGTAAATGTAATTTTTTGTAACAGAGGTTTAAATTTCGTGGAGATGTTATTTTTGATAAGAAAAAATTTTGCTTGGCTTGTAATCGTCACGGCAACATTGATAGTTATGCTGTCCGCTTATATTTACAATGTCATTTCATCGAAGCTTATCTTCAAAGAAAGCGCCACTCACCTTAACGAAATTTATTCTCAGGTCGGCAATTCGCTAAGCAATCTGTTAAGCGAAAACTGGAATGCTATGGATATGTGGATACCTTATCTTGAAGACACCGATGACGATAAGAAAATTAGGACTTACATTGAAAATATCAGACGTATCGGCGCATTCACGGATTTTTACTTTCTTGATAAGGACGGAAGCTATTGTACGGTTGACGGTAATACCGGCAGGATGGATCTCGGAAGAAATATGAGAATTCTTATGGAGGAGGGCAAAAACGTAGTATCCGATACCGCTCTTATTGACAGGTCGGAGCTTATCGTGTTCGCTGTTCCCTGCCACGAAAACAAGTACGGCGACTTTTCGTATTCCGCTATAGCAATCAGCTTTAACAACGATGACATCATATCCTTGCTAAGTTCAAACACATTCAATAATATGGCTACAAATTACATAGTTTATCCTAACGGAAGGGTTGTAGTAAACAATAAGGGCGAACACGGCGATGAATTAAGCAACTTCTGGCGGATGCTTACTGACAGCTCGGATAATCTGTCGCAGGATAACATTCACCCTTATATTGCCGAAATATGCTATAACGAATCAGGGGTAAACAGGCTTACGCTCGGCGGTAAAGCATATTATCTGGCATATCACAGCATAGGCTTCAAGGACTGGATACTTATCGGTATTGTTCCGTGTTCTGTAGTAAACGAAAACATCAACCGCCTGCAGACTATAACAATGTCTGCAAGCGTCAGTGTTATAGCGCTTATCTGTACTCTGTCCGTTTTATATCTCATCCGTAAAAACTATCTCAACCTCAGAAAAAAGGACAGCGAGATAAAATACAGGGAAGAATTGTTTTCCGTGCTTTCAAATAACGTTGACGATATATTTCTTATGCTGAACACAGAGGATTTCTCTGTAGGATATGTCAGCCCCAACATAGAAAGAATACTCGGCATTTCTCAAAGCGAGGCTATGTCGGACGAAAGCATAATAGAAAACTCGGCAGTGACGGATAAAGACGAGAATATCAGAGAAAATCTCATCCGTATGTCTGTCGGTGAGCGTAAAGAGTGGGAAAGAAAATATGTGCGAAGAAACAGCGGAAATGCCTGCCTGTTTCATATAACCGCACTCAGGAACAAAATCGACGGAGAGGATAGATATATCCTTGTGCTGTCTGACCGCACCAAAGAACGCAAGACAAATATTGCACTGCATAGTGCGGTAAGCGAAGCCAAAAAAGCAAACAATGCCAAAAGCTCGTTCATCTCAGGCATTTCTCACGATATACGCACTCCTCTCAGTGCGATAATCGGTTTTGCCTCCCTTGCCGCAAATGAAGAAGGAAATTCTGAGGCGACAAAGGAATATATCAATAAGATTATCACATCGGGAAATCAGCTTCTCGGCCTTATAAGCGATATTCTCGATATAAGCGTAATAGAAAGCGGCAGGCTGATATTCAATATCACCAACGTAGATCTGTCCCGCCTGTTTTATGAGATAAGAACGGTAATAAGCAGCATTGCGGCTGAAAAGCAACAGAATCTGACGATAAGTATGCACAATGTGACCCACGAGATTGTGCGCTGTGATAAGCACAGATTTGAACAGCTTATAATGAACTTCCTTTCAAATGCGATAAAATTCACGCACAACGGCGGCAATATTTCTCTTACGCTTACAGAAACAGATGACGGCAAAAAGGATGTTCCGGAATATGAGATAAGGGTCAGGGACAACGGCATAGGTATGAGCGAGGAGTTCACCAAAAAGATATTCGAGCCGTATGAACGTGAGATGACCGACAAAAATATAGGCGGAACGGGACTCGGTATGCCTATTTCAAAGAGAATAGTCGATGCCGTAGGCGGAAGCATAACGGTAAATTCGATAAAGGGCGCAGGCACGGAGTTTATTATAAAGCTGCAGATTGAAGCCGTAAAGGGAACGGAAAACCGTTATTCCGGCAACAAATGTCTGTCGGCGCTTATTATAAACAACAACCGCAGTCATTCGGCTCAGATAGCAGAAGCACTGGAAAAGCTGGGAATAACCTACTGTTCATACGATAAACAAGATGACGGCTTTACAGCGGACAGGCACTTTGATATTATCGTTTCCGACGCAGACCGGGTAAATAAAATCGCAGAATATATCGGCAAAAGCGACAGCGATATAACATACATAGTCACAACGGAAAATCAATCGGACTTGTCGCTTTCAAAGTATCCGGGCGCAGTAAAAGGCGTATGTCTTATACCGCTTCTCACCTTTGATTTAAAACGCATATTATCGGAGCATTGCAAAGGATTTACAGACAATTTCAGCGATAATAATCCCGTTCATTGTGATGAACTTGACAATTCGTCAAGAACGCTTAGCGGAAAATACATTCTTCTTGCCGAAGATGTAGAGGTAAACGTTCAGATAGTAAAAGCAATGCTTGCCAAATATAACGTAAACATCGAGGTCGCAGCGAACGGCAGAAAGGCACTCGAAATGTTCTGCCGCAATCCCGATTATTACTATGATATTATCCTTATGGATCTGCAGATGCCGTTAATGGACGGCTTTCAATGTGCGAAAGAAATAAGGAATATCCGAAGCGAATATGCAAAAACAGTGCCGATAATCGCAATGACAGCAAGCGCATTCAGCGAAGATGTGAACAAGGCGCAACAGTGCGGAATGACCGCCTTTCTTACAAAGCCGGTCAACAGCGACGAGCTTTCCCGTACACTGACGCAGGCAGTTCTCGAAGAAAACGTATAATTCACTCTTAACAAATCAGACGTATTTTCATATAATGTAATATCACAGCTGAAAGGCGGAAAATATGAAATACGAAAAAGAATTTACGGTTGCGCTCGCCGGCAATCCCAATGTCGGCAAAAGCACGGTTTTCAACGCTCTGACAGGGCTTAAGCAACATACGGGAAACTGGGTCGGAAAAACTGTCGGCAATGCCGCAGGCAGTTATACTTACAACAATAACAAATATCTGATAACCGACCTTCCCGGCACATATTCACTATGCGCTCATTCTGCGGAGGAAATAATAGCCTGCAGGCATATATGCCTTGAAAAGCCCGATGTTACTGTTATCGTCTGCGATGCGTCTTGTCTTGAACGAAATCTGAATCTTGTACTGCAGATAACCGAAATCACATCTAAAGCGGTGCTGTGCGTGAATATGATGGATGAAGCGGGCAAGAAGAACATAAAAACAGATATAACTAAGCTGTCTCAGCAGCTTGGGATACCTGTAGTGGCAACGTCGGCACGGAGCAAAAAAGGGCTGGATAAGCTGATGCAGGCAATAGAAAGCGTTGCACTTAGCAAGGAAAGCAACGATATAACGCTTGTTTACACAAGCCATATAGAAAATGCAATATCACAGCTTTTGCCGCTTACCGAAAAGATTGAAACAGACAGCAGGACAAAGCGTTTTATATGCCTTAAGCTGCTTCAGGGCGACAGCGATACGGTATATAGCCTGTGTAAAAAATACGGTACAGACGAAAATTATCTCAAAGCGCTTATATCCGCTGCAGACAGACTGACCGACCATAATTTTACCGATGAGATAATTTCCTGCATTTTTATAACCGCAGAAGGAATTGCGGCGGAATGCGTAAAACATAGTGCTGATAAAAAATGTGTCCGTGACAGGAAAATCGACAGGATACTTACCGGAAAACTTACGGGAATACCCATAATGCTGCTTATGCTGTTTATCATTTTATGGATAACAATAACAGGTGCGAATTACCCGTCCGCCTTGCTTTCGGAGCTTTTCGGAAAGGCGGAATCACTGCTTTATAGCGCCTTATCGTCAATAGGTACTCCCGTAATGCTGAACAGCGTTCTCACCGAAGGGATATTCAGAGTGCTTGCGTGGGTGGTATCGGTAATGCTTCCTCCTATGGCGATATTCTTTCCGCTGTTCACCATACTTGAAGATTACGGAATACTGCCCAGAATAGCGTTCAATCTTGACAAAGCGTTCAAAAAGGCGGGAGCGTGCGGTAAACAGGCTTTATGTCTTTGTATGAGTCTTGGCTGTAACGCCTGTGGAATAACGGGTGCAAGGATAATCGACAGTAAACGTGAACGGCTTATAGCAATCATAACTGCGTCAATTATGCCCTGCAACGGAAAATTTCCGACTATCATAAGCATTATCACAATGTTTGCTATCGGTGTGCCGGCTGTCGCAGGCTCGGATTTTTGGGCGGCGCTCCTGCTGTGTGCCGCTATAGCCGCCTCGGTTGCCGCTGTTATGTTGTCGTCACGTTTCCTGTCTAAGACATTTCTAAAAGGAATGCCGTCTTCATTCACACTTGAGCTTCCGCCATACAGAACACCGCAGTTTGCAAAGGTCCTTGTCAGAGCGTTTCTCGACAGGACGCTGTTCGTTCTCGGCAGAGCGGTAATTGTCGCTATCCCTGCAGGGCTTATTATATGGCTGATGGCGAATGTAACCGCAGGCGATGCTTCGCTGTTGTCACACTGCACAGAGTTTCTTGACCCGTTCGGCAGAATGATGGGACTTGACGGTGTTATATTGCTTGCATTCATACTCGGCTTTCCTGCAAATGAGATAGTAGTTCCGATAATAATAATGGCGTACTCAGAAGGTACAGCACTTACCGAAATATCGGAGCTGTCCGCACTGAAGGATTTGTTTATATCTAACGGCTGGACTTCTGTAACAGCGATATGTATGGTGATATTTGTACTGTTCCACTTCCCTTGCTCGACATCCTGCATTACGGTATATAAGGAAACAAAGAGCCTTAAATGGACAGCGGTTAGCTTTGCCCTGCCGACCGTTATCGGAATAGCACTTTGCATAGCGGTAAACGGTATATGCACATTATCGGCAGTAGCGGAAAAA